>Ga0164243_10000100_pt1 | contig 225499 bp, 209 predicted proteins | sample OricompcompostOP_FD_108781 | JGI IMG/M metagenome (GOLD analysis project Ga0164243, IMG submission 108781) | Organic Plus compost microbial communities from Emeryville, California, USA - Original compost - Organic plus compost (OP) | ecosystem: Engineered > Solid waste > Mixed feedstock >... | reverse complement strand
GTGGAGCATAGGAGATTCGAACTCCTGACCTCTTCGATGCGAACGAAGCGCGCTACCAACTGCGCCAATGCCCCTCGGCCGGTCAGTCTACACCGGCGTCAGCCGTTGACGGCGCGCGGTTCCTCGCCGGCATCGGTGCCCGTGGCCCGCTGCGGCAGCTCGGTGTCCTCGCCCTCGACGTGACCTGAGGTCCAGGTACCCGGCTGGCTGAAATCGATCGTGCGGACCGTGCGACCGGCGCGGGGCTTGGTGACGTACGTGGGCACCGTGATGGGCAGCGGGTCCCACAGTGCATCGCCGGTCGTGGATGCACTCGGAACCGCGATCACGATCTTGTCGTCCAGTGCATCCTCGGTCAGCGGGACGTCCTCCATGACGTGCATGCGACCCGGGTCGACGTCCTCGAACTGGTGCGAGACCACGACCGTGTCCTCGTCCTCCATCGCGACCGGAGTCGACACGGCCTCTTCCACGACGTTGGTTCTGATGCGTGGAGTCGAGAGTCCGAGCTCGCCGCGCACCTGGATGCGGCACGCGATCAGCCACGCGACGATCAGGACGACCGGAGCGACGATGGCCAGTTTCGGCAGGACACCGAGCAACGAGACGCCCGTTGTCACGACGAGCAGCCCGATCAGGGTCAACAGGGTGCGACGCCGACGGCGTGCGGCCAATCGAGCCGCGGGACGATCCAGGCGCGGGGTCGGCTTCGCGATCTCGACCGGCGCGGACTCGATCTTCACATCGGCCTTCTCTGGCGCCTCCGGCTCAACCTTGGCGCGGGTCGGCGTGATGACACGTCCGCGCGATCCGGCCTCCTCGACGCTGGCATTGCGGCCGGCCTCGTCGTAGCGGCGCAGGACCAAAGGCACGAAGTACGCCGCCCACACGACGACGACGAACGCGATGATCAATCCGCTGCTGGCACCCACGTCTAGAACGGTAGGCACTGACCAGCCGATCCGAGCGGATCAGCGACGCGTGTCGCCTGACTTTCTGTGACAGGTGTGACTTGAGTGATCAATCGAGCCGGTCGACGACGCGGCCCGAGACGTCCTCGGCGAGCAGGTGGAAGATGCGGTGGTCACGCCACTGGCCGTCGATGTGCAGATAGCGAGGTGCCATGCCGATCTCGGTGAAGCCCAGCTTGTCGACGACCCGCAGGCTCGCGACGTTCTCGGGGCGGATCGACACCTCCACCCGGTGCAGACCCGTGACCGAGAACAGGTGGTCGCACACCAGGGCCAGACCAGTCGGCGTGATGCCGCGTCCGGCATGGGACTGCGCGACCCAGTACCCGATCGTCGCCCAGCGCGCCGACCCCCAGGTGATGTTGGAGACCGTCATCATGCCGACGACCTCGCCGTCCCAGGTCACCGCGAACGGCATGCTCTGCCCCTTGCGCGCCCGCCGACGCTGCGATGCGATGACCGCGCGCGTCGACGTCGCCGGCGGCCCGGCCTCAGGTGGCAGCGTGGCGTCCCACGGCTTGAGCCAGTCGCGGTTCTCCCGGCGCAGCCGCGACCAGGACGACGCATCGCGCAAACGCACCGGTCGCAGACCCACCGACCCGTGCTGCAGCGTGGCCGGCCACCCGGGTGTCATTAGTAGGGCCGATCGAGCACCAGGGTGCGGACCGTGTCACCCATGTTGAGAGCCGTCTCGTCCTCACCGACGATGATCAGCGCATTCGCCTGAGCCAGCACGCCCACCAGGTGTGATCCGGTGCCCGGCAACGGCGTCACCTTGGCGCCCTTGTGCGTCACCTCGAAGTACGCCGGCAGATACTGACGCGCGCCGGACTCGCCTGTCACGTCCTGCGCCAGGACCGCGTGGACCATGGGCCGGCGATAGGGGGTGCGGCCCATCATGCGACGAATCGCCGGCAGCACGAACGCCTCGAACGACACGAATGCCGACACCGGATTGCCCGGCAGCGCGATCAACGGTGTCTGCTCGTCGAAGACGCGACCGAAGCCCTGCGAAGCGCCGGGCTGCATCGCGACCTTCACGAAGTCGACCGTGCCGAGCGCCGACAGTGTCTCCTTGACGACCTCGTGATCGCCTTCGCTGATGCCACCGCTGGTGACCACCAGATCGGCGCGCACCAGCTGATCGGACAGCACACGGCGGAAGGTCTTGGGGTTGTCGTCGACCGCGCCGACGCGATAGCAGATGGCTCCCGCGTTGCGCACTCCCGCGGCGAGCATGTAACTGTTGCCGTCGTTGATCGAGTCGTAGTCCAGGTGGGTGCCGGGCTCACGCAGTTCCGCGCCGGTGGACAGCACGACCACGCGAGGGCGCGGCCTGGCCTTGATCCTGGGCGCACCCAGAGCAGCCAGCAACGCGATCTCGCGCGGACCGAGGACGGTTCCTTCGGCCAGCACCTCGTGGCCGCTGGCCACATCCGATGCCTGCCGACGGATACGTGCACCACGTTCCACGGCTTCGATGATCGACACCCGAGCGTGGCCACGGTCGGTCGAGCTGAAGGGGACCACCGCGTCGGCGCCCCGCGGGATGGGAGCGCCGGTCATGATCTTGACCGCAGTGCCCGCGCTGATGGCGAACGGCTTGGCCGATCCGGCCTGGATCTCACCGACGACCGGCAGGACGACGGGTGCGGCCGAACTGGCACCCACGACATCCTCCGCGCGCACCGCATATCCGTCGACCTCGGCATTGTCGAAGCGCGGCAGATCGGTACGCGCGACGTACGCCTCGTGCAGCGGCAGGCCGAGCGATTCGACGAGCGGCTGATCGTAGGCGGTGAGAGGACCGATGCCACGCAGGATCTTCTCCAGATGATCCTCGACCGTCAGCACGCCATCGGGGATGCTCGACGGACGGGGTCGAGGACGCGGGCCCGCCTGCGGGGCCGGTGCGGCCGGTTGCGACGCAGGCTCCGGCTCAGACGTGTCGGCTCTCGGTTCCTGCGGCGCTTCCGTACGCACTTCTTCGGTCGGTTCGCTCTCGGCAGCCGAGCCGGGAGCCCCACCCATCTCCGGACGCTGTGGCGCGTCGTCGTCCTCGGCCATGCTGTTCACCCTAACCGGCCGTCGAGTCGCTCTCCGGCCGCGACGCTCTGCGCGTCACCTGAGTCGTCGAGCGTGACGTCGCCACGGATCACGACGTCACGGCCGAACCGCCAGTCGCCTCGGACGGTCAGCGATCGCGCGTCGACGAGCGACGGCGGTGACGGGATACGAGCCTCGAAGTCGGCGAACGTGGTGAAGAACCGGCGATCCAGATCGACCAGCGGCGGTTGCACCTGGGCCCGCACGACGCCGTCGGTTCCGACCCCGTAGACATCGGAACGCAGCAGCAACAGGTCGTTGGTGGTCTTGACCGGCAGGAAGCGCGACCGGTCGACCTCGATCGCGGTCGCACCGTCGAACACCTCGACCGCCGCGCCCATCGCCGATTCGATCTGCACGACAGGGGTCGACGCCGGATCGGCTGGGTCGACGGTCTTCAGATTACGGATCAATGGCAGGCCGAGCACGCCGTCGCGTTCGGTCAGCAACGTGCGCAGCGCCCGGAGGTCGAACCACAGATTGTTGGTGTGGAAGTACTGGTGCCAGGTCGCATCGGACGCGGCCTCGACATCCTCGGGGCGGATCTGTGCTGATTCACGCAGTACCAGACGCCCGTCCGAACGGCGGACGACCAGGTGGCCACCCTTCACATCGGCCGGAGCGCGGCGGCACACCTCGGCAGCGTACGGGGCGCCCGTGCCGGCGAACCAGCCCATCATCCGCGGATCGGGTGCGGCGCCCAGATTGTCGGCGTTGGAGACCGTTGCGTACCGGTAGCCCCGCTCCAGCAATCGGTCCAGGATGCCCGTCGCGTCGAGCGCCGTGTAGAGGTCGCCGTGACCGGGCGGACACCACTCCAACGACGGATCGGCCGGCCAGTCGACCGGGGTCAGATCGTCCTGGCGCAGCTTCGGCTCAGAGCTCTGCAGAAAGTCCAACGGCAGGTCGTCGACGGCCAGATCCGGATACGTCGCCAGCGCCGCCAGGGTGTCGTCGCGGGTGCGGAAGCTGTTCATGAACAGCAACGGCAGTCCGACGTCGAGTGTGGAGCGCACGGACCGCACCTGATCGACGATGACGTCCAGGAACGACATGCCCGCGCGTACCGACAACAGCGACTTGGCCCGGTCCAGACCCATTGACGTGCCGAGCCCGCCGTTGAGTTTGATGACGACGGTCTGCGCCGCGGCCGCTCGGGCCTCCTCGTCGCTGACCGTGATCGAGGCGGCGTGGTCGATGTTGATCAGCGGATCGACATCGGACTCGGCGATCATGCCGGTGGCACCGTCGGCCAGCTGGCGGTAGAAGTCGGCGAACACGTCGATCGCCTTCGCGTGGACGCCGGCGTCCTGCATGCGCGCGCGTGCCTGTTCCAGTCCGGACATCGCGATCAGATTAGCCTGACGGGATGAGCGCCGGCGCCAAGACCCGACTGCGGGACGAGATCCTCCCCGGTCGGCGCGATCGTGGCTCCGACGAGATCGAGCAGGCCGGCACTGCGCTCGCGGCCCACGCCGCCGCCGAACCGTTGTTCGCTCGCGCTCGCACCGTGGCGGCGTATCTCTCGATGCCGACCGAACCGCCCACCGGGCCGCTCATCGAGACACTGCTCGCGGGCGGTCGAGAGGTGCTGGTGCCCGTCGTGATCGAGGATCACCGGATGGACTGGGTCGCGGTGACCGCCGACGCCGTCTCCAGCACCTCACCGTTGGGCATCCCCGAACCCGAGGGCGCGCGCCTCGGGGCCGATGCGCTGCGACGCTGCGACGTCGTGCTCGTCCCTGCTCTGGCCGCCGATCACGCGGGACATCGCCTCGGCCGTGGTGCCGGCTACTACGACCGCGCACTGGCCGGGGTCACCGCGCCGACGGTCGCCGTCGTCTTCACCGACGAGTTGCTGCCCGAGATACCCGTCGAGGATCACGACGTCGCGGTCGACGCGGTCCTCACGCCGTCCGGGTTGTTCCGGGTCCCGCGGTCCTGATCTCGCCGACCAGTTCCTCAAGTACGTCCTCGAGCATGATGACGCCCTGGACCGTGCCGTCGGCGTCGGCGACCCGCGCCATGTGCGAGCCGCGCGCCTGCATCGTGCGCAGCGCCTCGTACAGACCGGAGCCGCTGAGCACCGTCGCGAGCGGACGGACCCACTTGTCGGCGACCACCTCGCGTCGCGAGTCGTCGGTCTCCAGAACGTCCTTGATGTGCAGGTAGCCGGTCAGGTCCCCTGAGGCGTCCGCCACCGGGAATCTCGAGAAGCCCGTCTCGGCACATGCATGCTCGACGTCGACCGGAGTGGCCGACGGCGGGATCGTGATCAACCCATCCTTCGGGAGCAGAACCTGATCGACGGTGCCTTCGTGGAAGTCCAGCGCACCGGACACCAGTCCGTACTCGTCGTCATCGAGCAGCCCTTCGCGTCGTGACTCCTCGACCAGGTTCGCGACTTCGTCGTGCGTGTAGGTGCTGGCCACCTCGTCCTTCGGTTCGATGCGACACAGCCGGACGAAGCCGTTGGCGATGCCGTTGAGCACCACGACGAACGGCTTGAGAACAGCCACGACAGCCAACATGAAGGGGCCCAGGAACAGGGCGGCACGATCGGGGCCGACGAGTGCCAGGTTCTTCGGCACCATCTCGCCGAGCACGACGTGCGCGAAGACCACGATCGTCATGGCGATGACGAAGGAGATCGGATGCACGGCGCCGTCCGGCACATCGAACCGTTCGAACAGCGGTTCCAGCAGGTGCGCGATGGCTGGTTCGCCGACCGCACCCAGCCCCAGGGAACACAGTGTGATGCCCAACTGAGCCGCCGCCATGACCTGTGTGACGTTCTCCATCGCCCGCAGCGCCAGCCGCGCGGTACGTGAGCCTTCGGCGATGCGAGGCTCCAGCTGGGTCCGGCGCGCCGAGATCAACGCGAACTCGGCCGCGACGAACAGGGCGTTCAACGCGAGCAGCACCAGGGTCAGGACGACACCCCACCAGTCACCCATCAGTGCTCACCCCCAGCGGCCCCACCGATCGCCGATGAATGGACCGTCAGCGTGACGCGGTCGACGCGACGCCCTTCCATGCGGTCGACCGTGAGGGTGACGCGCAGAGGCTCGGGTTCGTCGTCATCGTCGTCGGGTGTCGGATCGACGAGCAGCTCGACCACATCACCGCGCTCGGCGATACGGCCGAGCTGAGCGTGGATCAGACCGCCGATCGTCTCGTAGTCCTCGTGTTCGGGCAGCGCGACGTCGGTCTGTTCCAAGACCTCGTCGGGGCGCAGCAGGCCCGACAACGACCACGTGCCGTCGCGGCGGTGCCGGCTGCGATCGACCACGCGGTCGTGTTCGTCGGCGATGTCGCCCACGATCTCCTCGACCAGGTCCTCCAGCGTCACGACCCCGTCGTTGCCCCCGTATTCGTCGAGCACGACGGCCATCTGCATGCCCTGTTCGCGCAGCAGCGTCAGCAGGGGGTCGAGTTCGATGCTGTCGGGCACGATCGTGGCCGGATCGGTGATCTCCGAGACGCGCACCGAGCGACGGCGCTCGGGCTCGATGCTCACGGCGCGCTTGACGTGCACGATGCCGACGACATCATCGGGAGTGCGGCCGATGACCGGGAAGCGGGAGTGGCCGGTCTCGCGGGCCGCGTCGATGACATCCGCGGCCGTGTCGTCCTTGGCCTCCAGGAATCTGACCCGCACGCGAGGGGTGCGTACATCGGCCGCGGTGCGTCCACCGAAAGCGATGCTGCGGGCCACCAGCTCTGCGGTCTCGTCGTCGATGGCCCCCTCTTCGGCAGACCGCAGGACCAGTGATCGCAGCTCGACCGGCGAGCGGGCCGAACGCAGCTCCTCCTGCGGCTCGACACCGAGCGCTCGCAGGATCGCATTGGCCATCTCGTTGAGCAGCCGGATCGGCCAGGCCATGGCGCGGGTGAAGAAGCGCATCGGCAACTGGGTCATCGCGGCGGTGCGCCGCGGGAGCGCCAGCGCGAAGTTCTTCGGGATCAGTTCGCCGACCAGCATCGTGACGAACGTGCTGGCGATCAGAGCGATGGCATACGCGACGCCGCGCAAAGCCCCGCCCTCGAGGCCCGCCGACTCCAATGGATCGTGCAGCAGCTTGCCGATGGCCGGTTCGGCCAGGAAGCCGATGGCCAGGTTGGTGATCGTGATGCCCAGCTGCGCTCCGGACAGCTGCGTGGACAGTGATCGCAGGGCGGACAGCGTGCCCGCGGCCGATCGGTCGCCGGCCTCGGCGTCACGTTCGATGGTGGCCCGATCGACGGTGACGAACGAGAACTCGGCGGCGACGAACACGCCGCAGGCCAGCATCAGGGCGAAGGAGACGGCCAGGAGTATCCACTCGGTCATCACAGTGGGGCCAACTGTACCGTTGGAGCGCAATATCGTGCCCCTCAGGAGTCCCCAGTGCCCACGTATCAGTATCAGTGCAACGCCTGCGGCGAAGCGTTCGAGATCCACCAGAGCTTCACCGACGACGCGCTGACTGAGTGCCCCGCCTGCGGCGGACAGTTGCGCAAGCTGTTCAATGCCGTCGGCGTCGTGTTCAAGGGATCGGGCTTCTACCGCACCGACAGCCGCAAGAAGGACACGACGTCGTCGTCCTCGGACTCCGGGTCGACCTCCTCGAGTTCATCGACCTCGTCCTCTGATTCGTCGTCGACATCAAGCACGAGCACGTCCAGCACGTCGAGCACGTCGTCGAGTTCGTCCAGCTCGTCCTGACCCCGCATCCTCGGCACTGTGGATAACTTTCTGCGCTGAATCTCGATCCGTCCTACGGTGCGCGCATGGAACGCATCCGTGCCTTCGTCTTCGATCATCGACGTCCGCTCGCCGCTGCCTGCGCAGCTCTCGCGGTGCTGACCGCGCTGAAGTCATTGCAGCCCGACACCGAGACGGTCCCGCTGACCGTGGTGGCCCACGACGTCGCATCCGGTCGCGTGCTGACCGACCAGGACCTCACCACGGTCGACGTGACGCCCGGGGTCGGTCCCGACCACGTCCTGGAGGTCGACGAGGCCGTCGGTCGACGTGTCGCCGGCCCCATGCGCGGCGGTGAAGCGGTCACCGACCGCCGAGTGCTGTCACCGCGCGGCCTGGACGGTGACGATGTGCTGTCGATGGTCCGCGTGGACGATCCGGCCAGCCTGATCGGCTTGCAGGTCGGCGACCGCGTCGATGTCGTCTCAACGGCCGGTGAACACGGCGCCGCGGTCGTGGTGAAGCAGGCCACCGTCGCCACGCTGCCCATCGCAGAGGAAGGATCCGCTGCCACGGTCGGACTGTCGACCTCGGCCGACAACGCGCTCGCACTGGCCGATGTCGCGGTCGATGGCGGGCTTCGACTGATCGTCACCGGCTCCTGACGTGTGGGGACGAGCTTCTGTAATGTCGTGACAGCCATTCAAACCGGAACCCACCTAGGGGGATCACATGCTCAAGGGATTCAAGGACTTCCTCATGCGAGGCAATGTTGTCGATCTAGCGGTCGGCATCGCGATCGGTGTTGCGTTCACCACGCTCGTGGGGGCATTCGGCGACGCGATCATCAACCCGCTGGTTGCCGTCTTCGGTGGCGACGACAGCGCCGGGTTCGGCTTCACGATCACCGACAGCGAGGCGACGCGCGTCAACATCGGTCTGTTGATCAACGCCATCATCGTCTTCATCGTGACGATGGCGGTCATCTACTTCGCGATCGTCGTGCCCGTGCAGAAGCTTCAGTCCCTGCGCAAGAGTGGCGCCGAGGAGCCGGAGGAGGAGCCGTCCGAGGAGATTGCTCTGCTCCGCGAGATCCGCGATTCGCTGAACCGGAGCTGAATCTGCTCAGCTGCCGTGATGGGGCGGCACGTCACGCAGGATCTCCTGATCCCGTGATGTGCCGCCCTTCTCGTTCCAGCCCTCGGCCGTTTCGTCGCTGGTGACGCGTGGCTCCAGATCACCCAACAGCTCGGCGGCGCGACGACGGCGCTCACGCTCGGCGGGGCTGATACGGTCCTCGGTCATGTCGTCCTGATGATATCGCCCGGCCGGCGGACCGATACTGTGGCGACGAGCCCCCGTAGCTCAGTCGGATAGAGCGACCGCCTCCTAAGCGGTAGGCCACAGGTTCGATTCCTGTCGGGGGCACTGTCTATCAGCGGGGCCCGTGGGTCGCGAGGAAGAGGACCGGACCAGCCAGGTCGTTGGCTCGGGCCTGGACCGCGGCGAGGGTCTTGGCGGTGTAGACCGGCTCGAGGTCGACGCCGAGGGGTTCGGCCCAAGCGAGCGCGGCGGTCCCCTCGGGCGTGGGTGCACCATAGGTCTCACCCAGCCACCGGTCATCGATGTCCAGGTCATGGGGCGTGACCACGGCACCCACGGCGGCGCCGCGTGCGCGCAGCAGATCGGCCGTACCGTTCGCCAGCCGGACCACGGTCACGGCATCGAGGCGGAACGAGTCATTGACCACGATGCCCAGCACCCGCGACCGGAGCCCCGCCAGACGCAGACCGAGCACCAGTCCCGCAGTGGTGCCGCCGGACCCGAGCGGGACGACGACGGTCCCCGGCTCCGGCAACTGACCGGCAGCGACCTGCTCGGCGAGCTCGAGTGCCACCTCGACATAACCGAGAGTGCCGACCGGCGAGGATCCTCCGGCCGGCAGATAGTACGGAAGGCCACGCGAACGCAGCGCCATCCGCGCGATCAGCCAGGGTGCCGCGAGCTTGAGACGACCCACCGAGCCGAACCGGTGGATCTCGGCCCCCGAGGCGTGCAGAGCGCGCTGCTGATCCTTCACGTGGTCGTCGATCGGCTGGTCGACCAGTCCCAGCACCGTGCGCAGTCCGATCTCACGTCCGTACAACGCGGCCGCCAGGCCCCAGTGCGTACCGATGCCACCGACCGTGAACAGCGTGTCCGCGCCGCGGCGTCGCGCTTCGGGCAGGATCCACTCCAGCTTGCGGACCTTGTTGCCGCCCCAACCGCCCGACCCGAACCGGCCCTCATCCTTGACCCACACATCGGCGCCGTCGAGATCGACCCGGCGCACAGGTGTTGGGGATACGCCCAGATCGATATGCGGCAGATCAGCGTCCGGGAACCGGTCGTGGAGGCGAGCCATGGTCACACGCTAGTCGTGGCCGGTTCCTTCGGTTCGCGCCACTTGACGATGCTGAAGATCAGCAGCCCGACGGCCAGCACACCGCCGGCCCAGATGCCCATCGCGGTGCCCCAGCCCTGGGCCGGCAGCTCGGGCCCGAACGCGATGTGGACGGGCTTGTCGCCCAGATCGGGGCATTTGACGATCGCGAACCACAGGCCGATCAGCCACAGCGCGCCGAAGATCACGAAACGCACCCAGTCGCGCACGCTGGCCAGGCGACGCAGGGCGATCAGCGCCAGCAGCGAGACCAGGACGACCGCGGTCCAGTATCCGGCCACGACCCAGCCCTCGGCGATGGTGAAATCGGCCACCGTGAACTCGGGGATGGACGGTCCGATCCACCAGATGGCACCCAGGACGAACAACCAGATGCACCCCAACGCACTGAGCGCGATGCGCGGCCACGTGGCAACACCGAACTTGGCTGCCTCGATGGCCCGCGTCTCGAGCCAATTCAGCACGAACCGGGCCCAGGCGTACTGCCGAGCCAACAGCGCGATACCGCCCAGAAGCACGAGCGTCCCCGGCCCCGGCGCCGGCATCATGATGATGCCCAGCGGTACCAGGATCCAGCCCAGCAACTCCTGTCCTACGCCTGCGGTCAGATTCCGCAGTCGGGTCAGAACCAGCATGATTGATCAGGCAGAGACAAAGATGTGGCTCGCGGCCTCATCATCGATCTCGGCCGTCTCCCCCTGACGTGCCAACAGAATGCCGTCCGGGCTGCTGGAGACCAGCACATCATTGCCTGGGAGCGCACCCACTCGGCGCAGCACCGACATGACCTCGGTGTCCTTCTGGATCTCCTCGGCGATCCGCCGGACCACGAGACGACGCTGTTCGGTGCTGCCCTTGACCGCCAACGGCAATGCTTGCACCCCGTCGAGATAGTCGACCTCGGGTGCGGACTCACCCAACTCGTCCAGACCGGGGATCGGATTTCCGTACGGCGACTCGGTGGGATGCTCCAGCAGTTCGACCAGGCGACGTTCGACCTGCTCGGACATGACGTGCTCCCAGCGGCACGCCTCCTCGTGGACGTACTCGATCTCCAGTCCGATGATGTCGGTCAACAGGCGTTCGGCGAGCCGATGCTTGCGCATCACGCGCGTGGCCAGCTGGCGCCCCTTGTCCGACAACTCGAGGTGGCGGTCGCCCTCGACGGTGAGCAGACCATCGCGCTCCATGCGCGCCACGGTCTGCGAAACCGTGGGTCCGCTCTGGTGCAGACGCTCGGCGATACGCGCGCGCAGCGGGACGATGCCCTCTTCTTCGAGCTCGTAGACGGTGCGCAGGTACATCTCGGTGGTGTCGATCAGCTCGCTCACGTGCCCCATTAAACACGAGAGGGACGACAGCATCGACGCCTTGTACCGTGGGGCGCGTGGTGACGATTCAGGCGAGGTACAACGGTCCGGACAACTCGGGTAACGGCGGCTACTGCTGCGGCCTCATCGCCTCGCAGGTCGAACACGATGGTCCGCGGTCCAGCACGCTGCGCCAACCGCCGCCCCTGGACACCCCGCTGTCCTGGGAGAAGCACACCGATGACCAGGTGCGGCTCATCACCGCGGGCGGTGCCGTGGTCGGCGAATCGCAGCCGGGCGAGTTCGTTCGGGAGACACCGCCGCTTCCCTCCCGCGATCAGGTCGCAGCCGGCGAGGCGGCGTATCCGGGCCATCGCCATCACCCGTTCGGTCGCTGTTTCACCTGTGGTCCGCTGCGCGACGAGGGCGACGGACTGCGCATCTTCACCGGCCCCATCGAACCGGGTAGTGCCACGACGGCCGCCACCTGGGTACCGCACGCAGATCACGCCGATGCCGACGGCGTCGTGCCGGACGAGATCGTATGGGCTGCCATCGACTGCGCGGGTGGCTGGACCGCCGACTTCACGGTGCATCCGACCGTCCTGGGCCGGATGACCGGCCAGGTCCTGCGCGCACCGGCACCTGGTGAACCGTGTGTGGTCACCGGCGTCCTGGCAGCCCACGAAGGCCGCAAGTTCCTGACCGACACGGCGCTGTACTCCGGCGACGAACTGCTGGCGCGTGCCGAGCAGGTGTGGATCGAGATCGACCCCAGCATGTTCTCCTGACGTGAGAAGGTTCCTCGCCGACACCCGTCCCCTCAAGGTCCCCGATTACCGGAGGCTGTGGAGCGCGAACATCATCACGGTCATCGGCGCCCAGCTGACCGTGGTCGCAGTGCCGGCCCAGATCTACGCCGACACCGGGTCATCGGCCTATGTAGGCCTGACCGGCGTGTTCGGGCTGGTGCCGCTGATCGTGTTCGGCCTGTACGGCGGCGCGCTGGCCGATGTGTTCGACCGGCGCACACTGCTGCTCATCACCACAACCGGCCTGATCGTCACGAGTGGCCTGTTCTGGCTGCAGGCGCTGGCCGGAAGCACCAACGTGTGGCTCTTGCTGTGCCTGTTCGCGGTCCAACAAGCGTTCTTCGGCGTCAACCAGCCGACCCGCAGCGCGCTGATCCCCCGCCTGGTCGAACCCGAGCTCCTACCGGCGGCCAACTCGTTGAACATGACGGTGTCGATGGCCGGTGGTATCGCCGGGCCGCTGCTGGCCGGCGTGCTGATCCCGTTCACCGGCTACGCATGGCTGTACTTCATCGACACGCTCTCGTTGTTCGCCACGCTCGGCGCGGTGGTGCGTCTGCCACCGATGCCGGTGCTCGAGACGACCGCCGTGCCCGGGTTCCGCACGGTCGTGGACGGATTCACCTACCTGCGGACCCAACCGGTGCTGATGATGTCGTTCGTCGTCGATCTGATCGCGATGATCTTCGGCATGCCGCGGGCCTTGTTCCCCGAGATCGCGCACCTGGACTTCGGCGGCCCCGAGGACGGCGGCATGGTGTTCGCGCTGTTGTTCGCGGCAATCCCGGCCGGCGCAGTGATCGGCGGCGTGCTCAGCGGCTGGGTGTCCCGCATCTCCCGACAGGGCTTGGCGGTCGTCGTGTGCATCGTGGTGTGGGGGCTGGCGATGGCCGGCTTCGGTGCGGCGGTCTTGCTGGCCGACCACTGGCATACGCCGATGCTGGTGGTCGCGCTCGTCATGTTGATGATCGGCGGCGCGGCCGACATCGCCTCGGCCGCGTTCCGCAGCACGATGCTCCAGGACGCCGTCGACGACACGATGCGTGGTCGCCTGCAAGGCGTGTTCATCGTCGTGGTCGCCGGCGGCCCACGCATCGCCGATACCGCGCACGGTGCGGCGGCTGCCGGGGTCGGCGCGGCCGCGGCAGCGGCGGGCGGCGGCGTCCTGGTCGTGATCGGCGTTGTCGCCGCCGCGATCCTGGTGCCCTCGTTCGTGCGCTACCGGGTGACCCGTGAGGGCCGGTGATTGAGGTGCGAGCGCCAGCGAGCACCTCAACCAGCGACGTGACGCGACGGCGTATGGATCAGCGATTCGTTAGGGCGCGAGGCGGTCGCGGTTCCAGCCGTCATCGGTGCGGGTGAAGCGGAGGCGATCGTGCAGGCGGTTCGCGCGACCCTGCCAGAACTCCAGACTGTCGACGATCAGACGCAAGCCACCCCAGTTGGCGGGCCGGGTCCCGGCGTCGGCCGAAGCCGCGGCGTCCTGCCAGCGGCGCTCCAGCTCGGCCCGGTCAGCGACGACCTGCGACTGCGGCGATGCGGCCGCGCTGATCCGCCCACCTTCGGGACGGGTCCAGAAGTAGGCGTCGGACTCCTCGGCCGAGACGCGTTCGACGGTGCCCTCCAGCCGGACCTGCCGGGACAGGTCGTGCCACAGGACGACCGCCGCCGCGCGCGGATTGTCCGTCAGCTCACGACCCTTCCGGGAGTCATAGTTGGTGTGGAAGACCGCGCCCGCCTCGTTCAATCCCTTCAGCAGCACAATGCGCACCGACGGCACACCATCGGGCGTGGCGGTCGCCAACGCCATCGCATTGGGCTCGGCGATCCCGGCCTCGACCGCCTGCGTGAGCCAGCGATCGAACAAGGCGTACGGATCGGACCCGGCGTCGGCCTCGTCGAGCCCGAGACCGGCGTACTCGGTGCGCATCGCGCTCAGGTCGGACGTTTGCATACCTTCAAGGTAGGGCAGAATGCGAGACATGACTGATGGTGTAGTGGTGCAGCACGGGCTGGAAGGTGTCATCGCGTTCGAGAGCGAGATCGCCGAGCCCGACAAGGAAGGATCGGCACTCCGCTACCGCGGCGTCGACATCGACGATCTGGTGGGGCGCGTCCCGTTCGAGAAGATCTGGGGCCTGCTGGTCGACGGCACCTACGAGCCTGGGCTGCCACCGGCCGAGCCGTTCCCCATCCCGGTGCACTCCGGCGACATCCGCGCCGACGTCCAGAGCGCCATCGCGCTCACCGCCCCGGCGTGGGGCATGGGCCAGCTGTACGACATCAGCGACGAGCAGGCGCGCGAGGATCTGGCCCGTGCCGCGGTCATGGTGCTGTCGTATGTCGCGCAGGCCGCCCGCGGTGTCGGCCAGCCGATGGTGCCGCAGTCACAGATCGACACCTGCAACACCATCACCGAACGCTTCCTGACCCGCTGGCGCGGTGAGGTCAACCCCGACCACGCCAAGGCCATCGATGCCTACTGGGTGTCGGCCGCCGAGCACGGCATGAACGCCTCGACGTTCACCGCCCGAGTCATCGCCTCCACCGGAGCCGACGCCGCTGCCGCGCTGTCCGGCGCGGTGGGTGCGATGTCCGGTCCGCTGCACGGTGGCGCTCCGGCTCGCGTACTGACGATGATCGAGGAGGTCGAGAAGCTCGGCGACGCCCGCCAGTACGTCAAGCAACTGCTCGACTCCGGCGAGCGCCTGATGGGCTTCGGACACCGCGTCTACCGGGCCGAGGATCCTCGAGCCCGCACACTGCGTCGCACCGCCAAGGAACTCAAGGCACCGCGCGCCGAGGTCGCCGAGGCACTCGAGCAGGCAGCACTCGCCGAGTTGCGAGAGCGGCGTCCCGATCGAGTGTTGGAGACCAACGTCGAGTTCTGGGCAGCGATCGTCCTGGATTACGCGCAGATTCCGCCGCACATGTTCACCGCGATGTTCACCTCGGCCCGCACCGCCGGCTGGAGTGCGCACATCCTGGAGCAGAAGCGCACGGGTCGTCTGATCCGCCCCTCGTCGATCTACACCGGCCCGGCCGAGCGTCGCGCCGACGAGGTCGAGGGCTGGAACCCCGACTGGGCCTCGGCCTGATCCACGGGTATGCGGTCTCGGGTCATCACGGCGGTGGCCGTGACCGTTCTTCTGGTGGTGGGCTGTGCTGTTGCGCTCGGCCTGACCGCACCTGACGGTTCGGTCCGTGGCGCCACCGCTCCGAATGTCGTGACCACACGCACGACGCCCACCCCTTCGTCGACGACGCCGACCGCTACCCCCACACCCGAGCCGACCGCGACCAACGACGAGCCGTCCGTCGATCTGGCGCCGGCCAAGGTCGCCGATGTCTGGCCCGGCCGCCCGAAAGCGGTCACGGTCGACGGCGATCAGGTCGACTGGTGCGGAGCCGTCAAGGTCTCGGCCAGCAGCGGCGCCACATCGGCGTTCGGTGCCGCGCAGACCAAGGGGGCGGCGTGCGCCGCGGTGAGTTTCGTGTTCGACGAGCGGTATGCGCGCAGATCGCTGCCGAAGTCGTCGTACAAGAAGTCCGACTTCGACTCCGCCCTGTCGGCCTTCGCCCAGGCGACCGGTTCGTCGGTGTACCGGCCGCGCATCGCCGCATTCGTGGCACATCCGACGGGTGTGAACGGCGAGAATCTCGGCCTGGTCATGCTCCAGGGGCAGCCCGGCGCCGGATACCGCTACTACGGCAAGAAGAACACGCTCGACGGATACACCGATCGGGCCGCCTGGATCAATCCGCAGTGGTCGACCGTCAAGATCACGCTCGATACGAGCAAGGTCAGCCCACGGCTGACGGCGTCGTTCACCGCGAGCGCGGCCGTGCCCGTGTTCGACACCAACCGTGGCCGCGACGCCATGATGACGGTCCCGACCACTGCTTCCTTGGTGATGCGCCGCGAGGGCAAGGCATGGAAGATCGGCAGCTTCCAGATCCACACCGGCGCGGCCGGATTCACCTCGCTGCGGATCCGCTGAGAAGAGGGCGGCGATAACGCCGCCAGGACGGTGCATGCGGCCCGCTCGCGAACGAAAGGCCGGCCGCCTCCCCCTGAGACGCCCGGCCTTTCGATGTGATGTGGCCCGAGCCCCCGCTCCGAGCCACCCCCCGATGGGCTCGGACCGTTCTGTGGAGCGTCGGTGCCGTGAACAGGACTATACCGAGACTAGTTCTTTATGACTAGATGCGACTAGTCATGTCGCGATGCCGATTCGGTCAACTCAGAACGACCAGGGCTCGGTGGTCGTCCTCGACAGGGGTGTCGGTGGAAGCGTCCACCCGCAGACCGACCAGATCGACGGCTCCACCGTGCTGAGTCATGAAAGCCGTGTCCGACGCGTCGCGGCCCGTCGCGATGCGCACCAAGGTGTGGCGCGAGGCCAGGCCCGTCGCATCGATGACGTACCAGGTGCCGTCAACGAACGCCTCGGCCACGGCATGGAAGTCCATCGGCGACAATCCAGGCGCATACACCGAGGCCAGTCGCGCAGGAACATCGAGGGCGCGAAGCATCGCGACCACCAGATGCGCGTAGTCGCGGCACACCCCTTGCCGGGCCAGGAATGTCTTGACCGCACCGTCCGTCACCTGGCTCGCGCCCGGCACGTAGGACAGATTCGTGCGCACCCACTCGTCGACCGCGGCCAGCAACGCTTGTCCGGACAGTCCCGCGAACTGCGCCCGGGCCAGCGCGAACAGGACGTCTGACTCGCAGTAGCGCGACGGCCGACGGTATTCGATCAGGTCGATCTCGGCGGTCTCCAGCGTGCCGGCCGGAGCCTCGATCGTGGCGTCGTACGCGACGGACAGCGACCCTCGGTGGGCGTTGAGGCAATGCAGCCGGGTGCCGTGGCGGCCGATGACCTCACGTGGTTCGACCTCGACACCGTCGGCCGTGACCGTCAGCGACTCGGAGGCGGCCAACCCCTGGGCCACCGCGACCGAGAAGATCAGTTCGACGTCGCCGTAGACCTTGAGGTCGATCCGCGAGGAGACGGTCCGGGTCATTCGGTTCCCCGCAGCACGTCCGTGGATTCGATGACAGCCAGGATCTCGTCAGCGGCGACCGGCGCGGTGATGTCGCCGGACAGGATCTGTTCACGCAACCTGGTGCGCACCTCGCGCACGTCGTCGCTGGCCCGCAGCCGCTGTTCGATCTCATCGCGCACCAGGGCCCACGTGAACTCGAGCTGCTGCTGGGCCCGCTTCTCACGGAGCCCACGATCGCCCAGGAACTCCCGGTGCCGGATGATGCGGCTCCACACGGTGTCGATCCCCGTGCCCTCCAAGGCCGAGCAGGTCAGGACCGGCGGAACCCAGCCGTTCGTCCCGGCGTGGACCAGACGCAGGGCTCCGGCCATGTCCTTGGCGGTCACCTCGGCCTCGCGGACCCGTTCGCCGTCGGCCTTGTTGACCGTGATGACGTCAGCGATCTCCAGGATGCCCTTCTTGATGCCCTGCAGCTGATCGCCGGTGCGGGCCAGCGTCAGGAACAAGAACGTGTCGACCATGCCGGCGACCGTGATCTCGGACTGTCCGACGCCGACGGTCTCGATCAGCACGACGTCGTAGCCGGCGGCTTCGAGCACCGTCATCGCCTGACTCGTGGCGCGGGCGACGCCGCCGAGTGTCCCGGCGCTCGGCGACGGACGAATATAGGCCTTCGGATTGACCGACAGTTTGGCCATACGGGTCTTGTCGCCCAGCACCGATCCGCCGGTGCGCACGCTGGACGGATCGACTGCCAGCACGCCGACGGACAGCCCCTTCTCGGTCGTCAGGTACTCACCCAGCGCCTCGATGAAGGTCGACTTGCCGACGCCGGGAACGCCGGAGATGCCGACGCGGACCGCTCCGCCCGCCTGCGGCGCGAGCGTGGTCAACAGATCGCGTGCCGCGGACCGATGATCGCCACGACTCGACTCGACCAACGTGATGGCTCGTGACACTGCCGCACGCCGGCCGGATCGGATCCCGGTGACCAGCTCGTCGACGTCCATCCCGACATCGTATTGATCGGACCGCGCTACCTTTGACCCGACCGGTCACGAAGGGGGAAATCGTGGGAGTACGCAGAGCAGCTGGGCGAGTCGTGGAGCGCGCCGCAGGAAAACGTGGTCTGGAGCGCGCCCGTTCCGTGGACCACAGAGTCAGGCAAGCCCTCATCCGGGCGTTGAGCGTCGAGAAGCGCCGGGACCGCCGGCAGCCGGCCCTCGGTGCCGACGAACGCCGCCTACGCCAGATCGAGCGGCTCGGGCGCCGCGACCTGTCAGCCTCGGTCAACCAGGAGGACCTCAAATGGGTCACATCGGACCCTAATGCCGATTTCCCTCCAGCGCCGATGTCACGCCACCAGCTGCTGGCCGGCCTTCACGAGGCGCTCCGGCCGCGCACCTACTTCGAGATCGGCGTTCGATTCGGTGACAGCCTGGCACTCTCACGCGCCCGCACGATCGGTGTCGATCCCGCATATGCGATCCGCGCGCCGCTGCACTGCGACATCCAGACATTCACCGACACCAGTGACGACTTCTTCGCGCGACCCGGCGCGTTCGAACACTTCGACGGCGCCGGGATCGATCTGGCGTTCATCGACGGCATGCACATGTCCGAGTACGTCCTGCGTGACTTCATGAATGCCGAAGCGCATGCGGCGCCCGGCGCGGTGTTCGTACTCGACGACGTACTGCCCCGCAATGATCTCGAGGCCTACCGGATCCGGCGCACCAAAGCATGGGCTGGGGACGTCTACAAAGTGCTCGAGGTGTTACGCACCCATCGACCCGACCTGACGATCGTGCCGGTCAACACTGCACCAACGGGCACTGTGGTCATCGCCGGGCTTGATCCCGACAGCACGGTCCTGAGAGAGGCCTACGATCAGATCGAGCCTTCATTGCTCGCACCCGACCCGCAAATCGTGCCAGACCGGGTCAAGCTTCGATCAGACGCGGTCGATCCTCGCGATCTGTTGGCCAGCGACGTGTTCAAGCGCGTCGTCGCGCTGCGGGCCGAGGGTGGCGACCACGCAGTTTTCCGTGCTGTGTACGGCGACCTCGCCGATGTGCGTACCTGTGGGCCCAGCGAAGACACTGCACCAGCCTGAGCAGCGCACCGAATCGGTGACCAGGCAGTTGCGCCATTAACATCGACGAGTTCGAGGACCACCTGTGTAGCCAGCGCGCGTGGTAGTGGAGGTCGTCTGCGGTCGGCGACCTTCCGCCCCGGTTGAACGCTGGCGTGCAACCTGTCAGGTCCCTCCGCCAGTTGGCCGCCGGTCGTCAGCGGCCTTCCCGCCAAACCCGGCTGCCGGCTTGACCTGACGATCAGGCGTCGGCGAGGCTGTCGCGGAGGCGCTCCAGCAGGCTGAGCGCCGAGTCAGCGATCACGGTGCCGGGCAAGAACACCTCGGCCGCGCCCATCTCCTTGAGCGTGGGCACGTCGTCGGGCGGGATGACACCACCGATGACGACCATGATGTCCTCGCGCCCCTGCGCAGCCAGCGCCTCCTTCAGCTGCGGCAGCAGCGTCAGGTGACCGGCCGCGAGCGAGGAGACACCCACGATGTGCACGTCGGCGTCGACGGCCTGCTGGGCGACTTCCTCGGGCGTGGAGAACAGCGGTCCGACGTCGACGTCGAAGCCCATGTCGGCGAACGCCGTGACGATGACCTTCTGGCCGCGGTCGTGGCCGTCCTGGCCCATCTTGGCGACCAGGATGCGCGGACGGCGGCCTTCGGCGCGCTCGAACTCGTCGGTGGCCTCGATGGCCTTGGCCAGATTACCCGCCTGGCCGGCTTCGGTCCGGTACACACCTGAGATGGTACGGATCACCGCCTGGTGGCGGCCGTAGACCTTCTCCAGCGCATCGCTGATCTCGCCGACCGTGGCTTTGGCGCGAGCGGCGTCGACCGCGAGAGCCAGCAGGTTGCCGTCCAGCGAGCCGTCCCCCCCTCCCTGGATGCGCTGTGCGCCGCGCTCGGCGCTGGCGGTCAGCGCCGCGAGCCGGGCCTCGACGTCAGCGGAGTCGCGCTCCTCGCGCAACTGTTTGAGCTTGGCGACCTGTGAGGCGAGCACGGCCTGGTTGTCGACCTTGAGGACCTCGAGCGGGTCCTCGTCGGCCAACCGGAACGTGTTGACGCCGATGACCGACTGTTGGCCCGAATCGATGCGCGCCTGGGTACGTGCCGCGGCCTCCTCGACGCGCATCTTCGGGATGCCCTCTTCGATGGCCTTGGCCATGCCGCCGGCTTCCTCGACCTCGGTGATGTGCGCCCAGGCACGATTCGCCAGATCGCGGGTCAGCTTCTCGACGTAGTACGAGCCGCCCCAGGGGTCGATGATGTCGGTGGTGCCCGACTCCTGCTGCAGCAGCAGCTGCGTGTTGCGAGCGATGCGCGCGCTGAAGTCGGTGGGCAGCGCGATGGCCTCGTCCAGGGCGTTGGTGTGCAGGCTCTGGGTGTGGCCCTGCGTGGCCGCCATGGCCTCGATCGCGGTGCGGCCCACGTTGTTGTAGACGTCCTGCGCAGTCAGCGACCAGCCCGACGTCTGCGAATGGGTACGCAGGCTCAGCGACTTGGGGTTCTTCGGGTCGAACTCCTTGACCAGGCGTGCCCAGAGCGCACGCGCGGCACGCATCTTGGCGATCTCCATGTAGAAGTTCATGCCGATGGCCCAGAAGAAGCTCAGGCGCGGCGCGAACGCGTCGATGTCCAGGCCCACGTCGAGGCCCGCGCGGATGTACTCCACGCCGTCGGCCAGTGTGTAGGCGAGCTCCAGGTCGTTCGTGGCTCCGGCTTCCTGGATGTGATATCCGGAGATGGAGATGGAGTTGAACCGTGGCATCTTAGCCGCCGTGTAGGCGAAGATGTCGGAGATGATCCGCATCGACGGCGCCGGCGGATAGATGTAGGTGTTGCGGACCATGAACTCTTTGAGGATGTCGTTCTGGATGGTCCCCGAGAGCTGCTCCGGCGTGACGCCCTGCTCCTCGGCCGCGACGATGTAGAGCGCGAGCACCGGCAGCACCGCGCCGTTCATCGTCATCGAGACGCTCATCTGGTCCAGCGGGATGCCCTCGAAGAGCTTGCGGGTGTCGTAGATCGAGTCGATCGCGACACCGGCCATGCCGACGTCACCGACAACGCGTGGATTGTCCGAGTCGTAGCCGCGGTGGGTGGCCAGGTCGAAGGCGACCGACAGGCCCTTCTGACCGGCGGCCAGGTTGCGGCGGTAGAACGCGTTGGACTCCTCGGCGGTCGAGAAGCCTGCGTACTGGCGGATGGTCCACGGCTGGGTCGTGTACATCGCGGGGTACGGCCCACGCAGGAACGGCGCGAGGCCGGGGTACGTGTCCAGACCGTCCAGACCGTCGAGATCGGCCGGCGTGTAAAGGGCCTTGACGTCGATGCCCTCGGGCGCTGCCCACGGCTCCGCACCGTCCGTGGCGGCGGCATAGGCGGCCGGGTCGGCGTCGTACGGCTGCTCGGGATCGAGCGGCAGGCCGGCGAACCTGTTCGGGATGCTCATGCGCCCAACTCCTGTCGGATCTGGCGGAGGAAGGCCAAAGCGTCGAGGCCCATCGCGGCCTGCGCGTCGGCGCCGATGTCGGTCTTGCCTGCGACCACGACGTGCTTGGCTCCGGCTTCGCGCAGCGCTGTGACCACATCGGCACCGATCTCGGCGTAGGCGGCGTCCGTGCCGCACAGGCAGACCACGGGCGAACCGTCATAGGCGGTCACAACACCCGCGATCCCATCGGTCGCGCCCGCAGTGACGGTGTCGACCCCACCCGCGGCGAACAGGTTGGCGGCGAACGTCGCGCGAGCTGTGTGCTGCGCGACGGTGCCGATCGTGGCGAGGAAGACCGGCGTGGCCGCGCGCGCGTCACGCATCGCCTCGAACTCGTGCGCGTAGCGGAACACCTCGGGGCGGCCCTCGGCGTACGGGCGGCGCTCGGGCAGCTCCTCGTGCAGGTTCGGGAACTCCGAGACACCGGTCAGGGGCCAGCGGCGCTTGGCGATCAGCAGGGCGCGATCACTGACGGCCTGCTCGATCAGCGGCGCGACGGCCGCGACCAGGTCGGCGGCGGCATCGAGTTCACCGAACAGACCCCAGGCGGCGCGCGCCAGATCGTCGGTCAGCTTCTCGACCGCATGGGCGCCGCCGGCCGGGTCGGTGACCGCAGCCACGTGCGACTCGTCGATCAGCAGGCTGGACGTGTTGCGGGCAATGCGGCGGCTGAACGCTTCGGGCAGACCGAGCGGTTCGTCGAACGGCAGCGTCGTGACCGCGTCGGCGCCACCGACACCGGCCGCGAACGTCGCCACCGTGGTGCGCAGCATGTTCACGTACGTGTCGTAGCGCGACATCATGGGGCGCGAGGTGACCGCGTGCTGGGCCTGGCCGATCGGCGAGATGCCGCTCAGCTCCTGGACCCGCGTCCACAGGCGGCGAGCTGCGCGGAGCTTGGCGATCGTGGGGAACTGCTGATCGGTGGCGGCGTATCGGAAATCGATCAGCGCGGCGGCCCTGTCTGCGGCGAAGCCGGCGTCAACCAAGGCACGCAGGTAGCGGGCACCCGCCGCGAGCGAATAAGCGAGCTCCTGGACGTCGGAGGCGCCAGCATCGTGGACCGCCGTGGCGTCGACCGTGATACCACGCGCGCCGATGCGGTCGGCGATGCGGGCCACGTCGACCGCGACCGACAGATCGGTCTGACCGACCCCGCGGATGGAGGCGCCGATCGGATCGGCACCAAGACTGGTGCCCGGTGCCGGGGTCACGGCCTTGTCGTCGACAACGGCCGCGAACGCCTCTGCGGCCTGGACCGGCTCGCTCGGCGCATCGATCACGACGGCGGCCAGGTCGACGAAGACCGGCTTCAGGATCGTGGCCAGCGCATCGATCGGGACCCCTCCGGTGCCAAGCGACAGCCACAGCGAGTTGACGCCGTTCTCCAGATCGGTCGTCACGTCGTCGGCGGTGCGCTGGGCGTCGGGGTCGGCGAACCAGCCACGGATGTCCCAACCACCACCCGCATCACCGTCGAGCCCGCGCAGGGCGGCGGCGCCGCGGGTGAAGGGGGCCTGGCCCGGGAGGCCGGGATCGGGCAGATCGGCGGTCAGGTCGGGGGTGCCGAGCGGGGTGACCGAGATGCCGTCCAGCGTGCTGGCGGCGAGCTTGCCCCAGACGTCGGCGTCGGGCGTGTCCTCGGCCAGACGACGCGACTTGCGCAGGACGGCCGCAGTGGCCTTCTCCCACTCCTCGCGGGTCGGCTCAAGACCCTCGGCGAGGGGGACGGACGGATCAGAGGCCATAAGGGGCATCGTACGAAGCCCGCACCCGCGGCTGCCACCGGGTGTGAGGAAACTGACGAAAACCGGTCAGTGCTGACTTGTCTGACCTGACTGTCTCCCGGTGGGCGGTGAGTATGCGACCCATCTCCGTCCATGCCGGTGCCTGAGCGACCTTTCGACACCGGGGACAGGTCGCTCAGGCACCGCCCCCTGGGGCAGCGGTGCGCAGTGCCAGACTGGATCTTGTGAAGATTCCCCAGTCGCTGCTGCCCGCGGACGGCCGATTCGGTTCCGGTCCGTCGAAGGTTGCCGTTGAGTCGCTGGACGCCCTCGCGGCGACGGGAACGAGCCTGATGGGCACGTCTCACCGTCAGGCCCCGATCAAGAACCTGGTCGGGTCGGTACGTGAGGGCCTGACCGATCTGTTCGCGCTGCCCGACGGCTACGAAGTGGTGCTCGGCGTGGGTGGGTCACATGCCTTCTTCGATGCCGCGGTGTTCGGCCTGGTCGAGAAGCACTCGCAGCATCTGGTGCATGGCGAGTTCACGCGCAAGTTCGCGACCGCGGTCGCCGAGGCTCCTTTCCTGGACGATCCGATGCTGTTGGAGTCCGATCCGTCGACACATCCGCTCCCCCACGCCGTCGAAGGTGTCGACGTCTATGCATGGGCGCACAACGAGACCTCGACCGGCGTCATGGTTCCGGTCGAACGGGTCGACGGTGCCGATGACGACGCTCTCGTACTCGTCGACGCCACCTCGGGTGCGGGCGGCCTGCCGGTCGACATCGCTCAGACCGACGTCTACTACTTCGCACCGCAGAAGGGCTTCGCCTCCGACGGCGGCCTGTGGATCGCCTTGATGTCACCGGCCGCGATCGAGCGGGCCGAACGCATCAAGGCCTCCGGCCGCCACATCCCGGGTTTCCTCGATCTGCCCACCGCGATCGCGAACTCGCGCAAGAACCAGACGTACAACACTCCCGCGGTCGCGACGCTGTTCCTCATGGACCATCAGGTCCGATGGCTCAACGAGCAAGGTGGCCTGGACTGGGCCGTCACACGTACCGCCGCGTCGTCATCACGTCTGTACGCGTGGGCCGAGCAGACGGCGTACGCCTCGCCGTTCGTCACGGCCCCCGCCGAACGCTCGCTGGTGGTCGGCACGATCGACCTGGACGGTGTCGAGCAATCGGCGGTCACCGACGCTCTGCGCGTCAACGGCATCGTCGACGTCGACAGCTACCGCGGCTTGGGTCGCAATCAGCTGCGCATCGGCATGTACCCGGCGGTCGACCCCGAGGACGTCGCAGCCCTCACCGAGTGCATCGACTACGTCGTCGAGCGCCTCTAGCCCACCACTTCGCCGGAGCGGTACAGCTCGCGGTGTTCGGTGTAGACCTCGGCGTTGTGGTGCAGCTTGGCCACCTCGTCATCGGTGAGTTCGCGCCGGACCTTGGCAGGGACGCCGGCGACGAGTGACCGCGGCGGGATCTCCATGCCTTCGGTGATCAGCGCGCCCGCGGCGATGAGCGTCTCGGCGCCGATCACCGAGCGATTCATCACGATGGCGCCCATCCCGATCAGCACGAAGTCGCCGACCGTGGCTCCGTGCACGATCGCACCGTGACCGACCGAGACACCCTCGCCCAGCGACACTGGGCAGCCGACGTCGACGTGGAACGCGGCGTTGTCCTGAACGTTGGAGTTCTTGCCGATCGTGATCGGCTCGTTGTCGGCGCGCAGCGAGGCGCCGAACCAGACGCTGGCGCCCTCCTCGATCGTGACCGAGCCGGCCAACGTGGCGGTCGGCGCGATCCACGCAGTATCGGCGACCTTCGGCGTCTTGTCTCCCAGAGCGATCAGCATGACGTCACCGTAGCGCGCGACGGGCGGTGGAGGTCGAGGCCTCCACCGCCCGCTACTCGTCGCCCGATCAGGTCAGCCAGCGGGTCAGCGGATCGATCGAGAAGTACACGACGAACAGCGCCGCCACGATCCACATCAACGCGTGGATCTCGGCCAACTTGCCCTTCACAGCCTTGATCACGACATACGCGATGAAGCCCGCGCCGATACCGGCCGTGATGGAGTACGTGAACGGCATCAGCACGATCGTCAGGAACGCCGGGATGGCGATCTCGTCGTCATCCCACGTGATGCCCTTGATCTGCGTCATCATCAGGAAGCCGACCACGACCAGCGCCGGGACTGCAGCCTCGTTCGGGATGCTCTCGACCAGAGGCGCCGCGAACGTCGCCAACAGGAACAGCACGCCGGTCACGACCGAGGCCAGACCTGTGCGAGCACCGTCACCGACGCCCGAGGCCGACTCGATGTAGGACGTGTTGCTGGAGACGCCTGCTGCACCACCAGCCGCAGCCGCGAGGGAGTCGACGATCAGGATCTTCTGCGCGCCCTCCGGCGCGCCCTCTTCATCATTGAGGTCCGCTTCGGCGCCGATGGCCGTCATGGTGCCCATCGTGTCGAAGAAGTCGGCCAGCAGCAGCGTGAAGACCAGGAGCACCGCGGCGACGAACGTCGTGCGTTCGAACGAACCGAACAGTGAGAACTCCCCGAGCAGACCGAAGTCAGGCTTCTGGAACAGGTCGTCCGGCCAGGCCGGAACATTCAAGTTCCAGCCCTTCGGATTGGCGACCGCACCATCCACCATGGTCGGACCGACGTCCGCGATCTTCTCGACGATGAACGCGACGACGGTCGTGATGGCGATCCCCAGCAGGATCGCGCCCGGGACCTGCCGCACGTGCAGAGCGATCATCAGCAGCACACCGATGCAGAACACCAGCACAGGCCACCCGGCCAGGTTTCCGAACATGCCCATGCCCAGCGGCGGGCCATCGCCTCGACGTTGCACGAACCCGGCGTCGACCAGACCGATGAGGGTGATGAACAGACCGATGCCGACCGCGATCGCTGTCTTGAGTTGCGCAGGGACGGCGTCGAACACAGCCTTTCGGAAGCCGGTGAGCACCAGCACCAGGATGATCAGACCCTCCAGGACGACCAGACCCATCGCATCGGCCCAGGTCATCTGGTTCGCGACCGAATAGGTGACAAAGGCATTGAGGCCCAGCCCGGTGGCGAGCGCCAGTGGGAAGTTGGCCACGACACCCATCAGGATCGTCATCACGCCGGCAACCAAGGCGGTGCAAGCCGCAATGATCACGAAGCCGTTGTCGCCGCCGAGGAAGTTGCCATCGACGTCCGGCGCACCTCTCAGGATGATCGGGTTGAGGACGATGATGTAGGCCATCGTCAGGAATGTCACGACGCCGCCGCGCACTTCGCGAGCGACCGTCGACCCCCGTTCGGAGATCTTGAAGTACTGGTCCACGGCGGACATGAGTCCCTACCTCTCGAGTTGTTCGGTCCTGACGGCAGACTGGCAGAACTTGGCCCGCCGTGTCGCGCATTCGGGCGGGGTGTTCCGCGAACATCCAACCCCATCGCTCACTCGGGTCTCATCCGACCCTCTGTTACCGGCGACGCAGGACGAGCAGCGCTGCGACTACGCCTACCGCGACTCCCCCACCGAGCCACCACGCAAGAGGCGACGAGTCGTCGTCAGCGGCGATGGGTGCGTCCGCAGTGGGCGTCGGGCTCGGTGTCGGTGTCGGTTTCTCGTCCGGCGGGATCACGACCCGCAGGATCGGGGACGGTCTGCCCTCGGTGCCGATCAGGAACGAGGCGTCGCCGTCCTCGACGGCCAGTGACTCACCCTGTTTCTGGGCCGGGACGTCGATGACTCGTCCAGAATCGCCGTCACCGAGCACACGCTCGTGTACGGCGGTGTAGGTCCGGAACAACATGCGCTGGCCGTCATGGGTGAACGCGCCGTCGGTCACCAGGCCCGGAAGCCGGTCGTCGAGCGCTTCGGGCGTGTTGGCCCCCGTCTGACTCAGCGTGGCCGGAAGGCGATAGAGCGTGCCGGACAGCAGTCCCTTGCTCGCCAGGAACAACCGTCCGTTCCCCGGATCGACGAGCAGCGCCTCGACGTCCTGGGGCCCACCGGGCAGGGACACCGGGTAGCGGCGAGCCGACACGACGTGGTCGCCCGGGCCCGGTTCAGCGAACGCGTACAGCGCGGTGTCATCGCGGCGCCGCAGGTTGTCTCCGGTGTCGGCGACCCACAGCGTGCCGTCCGGACCCAACGACAGCGCCTCGGTGTCACTCCACGAAACGCCCTGGACCGTCGTGGTCCCGATGACGTCGCCGGTCGACAACCGCACCGCATAGACGGCGGGCACATTGCCCGAATCGTTGATGACGTAGGCCAGGTCGTCGTGGGTATGACTGATGGCCAGGCCGCTGGCCTCGGTGATGCGGGCGTCGTCGATGATGCTGACCACCACGGAGCCGTCATCGGCCGCATCGGCCTTCTGGGTCACAGACGCGATCACGACGACGATCACGAGCGCCACCAACAGGCCAGGGATCAGCAGACGACGGTGGCGGGGGTTCATGACCGCCCCAGGATAATGTGGCACCTGTGAGTAACGGCGACGACTGGACCATCCGCGAGGAGGACGGGCCCGACACGATCGAGCGCAAGATGGGGCATCGCGAGATGGCCCGCCTCGACCGCGCGGCCCGCCGTCATGAGTTCGGTCGCCCTGAGATCACCGAGCTGGAGATCGGCAAGACGACGCACAAGGTCGCCGAGGTCGAACCGATGGACGTCGACGGCGTGCGCACCATGACGGTGGGTACCGTCATCTGGGCCGTCGCCACGGTGGCGCTGCTCCCCTTCCTCGGATCTCTGGAAGATCAGGGCCGCACCTGGTGGCTGTGGACCTCACTGGCCGGATTCGGCCTCGGGCTCATCGGCATCGAGTACTGCCGGCGCCGGCGCAACACCCTGCGTATCCAGCCCGGTCGACGCCGCCGCACCAAGTGAGTCCTCGGGCGCTGCGCCCTCGGCCTCCTGCGACTCGGGCTCCTGCGACTCGACAACAGCCTCCGGCTCGGACTCGGCCTCCGGTTCCGGGATCTCCAGCGACTCCAGGTCGTCGTCGACGGTCATGGTGTCGATCACGTGCGGCGGGAGCTTCTGAGCCGAGGCTGATCGCTTGAGTTTGGCACCCGAGTGGGCACCACATCCATGGCCGAAGGAAACGACGCGACCGTCGGCGTTGGCCTGACCGTTGCCGCACACGCCGAACCGATCCGACAGGTCGCCGGCCAGGCTGATCATGAACCCGCACGAAGCGCAGACGCCGGACGCCTGCTGGGCGATAGGCGCATCGGGGCCCTGCTCACCGGACTGCCACCGGTCGGCGGCGCCCTCGCGCCCTTCCAGCGACAGCACCCATTCGCGGCCCAAGCCGACCTCGCGGGCGAAATAACGATCAGGCGTCTGCTCCTGCCCGTCGCCGGCCGACCAGGCCGGGACCAGGCGGACGTCGTCCTCCTCGGGCGGCAGGACATCACCAGGGCTGAGGTCGCCGGGACGGATGCGCTCCTTGTAGGGCGTCCAGGACGGCGCCACGACGGCTTCACTGCCCGGGAGCAGGACGACATCGTTGATCGTCACGCGGTCGTCATCGGCGACACGCGACACGCTGACCGACCAGTACCATCCGCGATATCCCGGATCGACGGCCGCGAAGTGGTGGGACACCAGATAATCGGCGTCGACCACCGCACCCAGATGCTCACCGACCTCGCCACCGGCGGCATCGACCGCGGCCTCGCGGGCCAGGTCGACCGCTGCGGCCAGGGTCGGATCGATCGTCTCGGACATGTCTTCATTGTCACTCATGCCACGCCGTCCCCTCGCACGTGGTCCCTACCCCGTCTAGGGCAGGATGGTGGACATGCAGGGCGAAGGATGGCCGGAGGACGAGCGGACCAGCCGACTCGATCCCATCGACCCTGATCACAGCGTCAGCCCCGAGCACAGTGCCGACAGCCCACCGGCGCCTCCCACCGCCGGGCAGCGCATCCGCAGGGTCGGCGGCGCCATGGGCAGGGCGGCGGCACGCGGGGGCAACGCGGCCTACGTCAACGCTCGCCGGTTCACCCATTCGGGAGGTGCCGGCGAGAGCGGCCTGTCCCGCCTGCTCGAGCTGCACGCGTTCAACACCGCCGGCGATGCGGCCGTCGCGATCTCGCTGGCGGGCACCTTGTTCTTCACGGTACCCACCGATGAGGCCAGCGGCCAGGTCGCGCTGTTCCTGGTGCTCACGATGCTGCCGTTCGCGGTCGTCGCACCGCTGATCGGACCGTTCCTGGATCGTTTCCGCCGCGGTCGCCGGTGGGCCATCGGCGCCACGCTGGCGATCCGTGCGTTCTGCTGTTGGGTCCTGGCCGGGTCGGTGGCCGATGAGTCGCCGTCGTTCTTCCTGGCGGCGCTCGGCTGTCTGGTCGCATCCAAGGCCTACGGCGTCACACGTGCCGCCGCCGTGCCCCGACTGCTGCCCGAGGAGTTCACCCTGGTCAAGGCGAACTCACGTATCTCTCTGACCGGCACGGGCGCGGCCGCCATCTCGGCACCCATCGCCGGGCTCGGCGCCACCATCGGCGCCGAATGGGCGCTGCGCTACGCCTTCGTGCTGTTCGTGATCGGCACCATCCTGGCGATCCTGCTGCCCGCCAAGGTCGATTCCAGCGAGGGCGAGGAGCAGGTCGAGATCTCGGCGACCGGCGAGGTCTCGCGCGGCATCGTGATCCCTCGCGCCGTCGTCAACGGGCTGCGCAGCAACTCCGGCCTGCGCCTGATGACCGGCTTCCTGACCATCTTCATGGCGTTCTCCTTGCGCGAGCCGCCCGCCTCCCTGGGCTGGGAGCACAACAGCACGATCCTGCTCGGCCTGGTCGTGGGCGGAGCGGGCGCCGGCAACACAATCGGCGTCGTGCTGGGCAATCTGCTGAAGTCGCGCGATCCGGAGAAGGTCGTGGTGGCGGTCCTGATCCTCGAGGTCATCGTCGCGGCCTTCGTCTCACTGGCCTTCACGTGGTGGACCGCGGTGCTGCTGGGCCTGAACGTGGGCCTGTGCCAGTCGCTGGGCAAGTTGAGCCTGGACGCGACGATCCAACGCGATGTGCGCGAATCGATCCGCACGTCGGTCTTCGCCCGCTCCGAGACGCTGCTTCAGTTGTCGTGGGTCATCGGCGGCATGGCTGGCATCGGCCTGTTCACGATCGATGCGACCCCGCGTGTGGGCCTGATGGTCATCACGGCCGTGCTGGTGGGCTGGCTCGTGTGGACCATCAGCAAGTTGCGAGCTACAACTCGAGTTCCGCCGCCACCGCCCGCAGCACCTGGGCCACCGGCTTAGCGGTCTTGCGGTCCGGATGGCGGCCGTGTCGGTACGCCTCGCCGACACCGTCGAGCATGCGGATCAGGTCCTCGACGATGACGACCATGTCCTCGGGGCTCTTGCGCTTGGCATTGGACTGATTGCGCGCCACCGATCCGACCGGGTCGAGCACACGGACCTGCAACGCCTGATCGCCGCGAGCACCCGAGACGATGCCGAACTCGACACGGGTGCCGGACTTCAGCGATGTCACGCCTTCAGGGAGCGCGTCGGCGCGCACGAAGACATCGTCGCCGTCCTCGCGGCTGAGGAAGCCGAACCCCTTGTCGGCGTCGTACCACTTCACCTTGCCCGTGGGCATGTCGTCACCTTCGCTTTGACCTGCAGTTGAAGGTCAACCTTAGTCGCCTCCGGTGACCTTCCGGGGAGGGACCTTGGGCAGGTCGCCGGTTCGGTCCTCGTCGAAGGTCACCACGACGGTCTGGAAGCCCTTGTGGCGCTGCGACTTGGCATAGGCCGCATACGCCTTCTGATCGGCGTCGGTCAGGATCACGTTGTCGGTGAACGGCGTCAACAGGGCGCGCGGATACAGCCTGCGGCGCAGAACGACGTTGACCTCCAGCCCGAGGACGACCATGATCGCGGCGATGTAGATGAACGCGATCAGGCCGAGCACCAACGCGAACGTGGCGTTCATCTGGCTGGCCTTGCCGATCACATTGCGGACATAGGTGTTGCCGACCCACTGCAGTGCCTGCCACAGCAGAGCCGTCACGACCGCACCGGGGAACACCGATCGAAGTCCCGCACGACCCAGGCTCAGCAGCCGGAACAGTCCGAGAAAGATCACGACGGTCAGCGCGAAGCCCGCCAACCGGATGATCCAGCCGATCCGTTGTTCCACGTCGGTCCCGAAGGTGTCGGGATTGGCCAGGACCGACGAGATGATCGCCAGGGTCAGGATGCCCAGGCCCGCGATGCTCAGCAGGATCAGGCTGCGGAATCGCATCAGGAAGGGATTGGCCCTGCTGTTGCGGGGCACGGACCAGGCGATGTTCGCGGCGTTCTGCGACGCCTGCCCCAGCCCCATCGCGCCGTAGACGGCCGCGATGGCACCGATCGCGATGGCGGTCGGGCTGCCGGTCAGCCCCTCGGGGCGCCCGAGCTGGTCACCGATGATCGGGAACTGGCTCAGCGCCGAGTCCAGGAGCCGGTCACGCAGTGACGGGTTGCCGTCGAGCACGAAGCCCAGAATCGACGATGCCATCAGCATCATGGGGAAGATCGCGATGAACGCGTAGTAGGTGATGATCGCGGACAGATAGGCGCCCTGGTCGTCGAAGTACTTGTAGATCACCGCGAGCGGGAAGCCGATGATCGGATGCTTGCGCTGGAACCGGTCGAGCCGGTCGACGAAGCGCTTCACGAGGCGTCCGGTTCGAGGTAGGGGTGCAGGGCGGTCACGACCGCATCGAACCGCGGCTCGTCCAGGACCGCTCCTTCACGCCGGATGTCGGCCGGGTCCACGGTGATGAGCCGGTTCAGCCGCACCTCACTAGGCCGACCCTTGGAGTCCCATGGGCCGGGCCCGACATCGAACCAGAACCGACCCGCCCGCGCCTCCTGCTCGGCGTCGCGATCGTGGTCCTTCGAGGTCATCATCAGCCCGATCAACGACTCGCCGTCACGGGCGATCAGCAGGACCGGACGATCCTTGCCCTGGTTCGGGTCGTCCTCGTAGGCCACCCACGTCCACACGACCTCGCCCGGGTCGGGACGGCCGTCCGGCTTCGGCGCGTAGGCGATCTCCACGTCGTCAGCGTAATCGTCCTCGGACCGCGTACCGTGGAACCGTGCAGCCCTACCTGGACGTTCTCACGGCGTTGTCTCGTGCGAACGTCCGGTTCGTCGTGGTCGGCGGTGTTGCGGTGGCCCTGCATGGACACCTGCGCGCAACCGTCGATATCGACCTCGTCATTGATCTGGTCCCAGCCAACGCGATGCGAACGATCGATGTCCTCACCGGGCTTGGACTACGTCCGCGTCTGCCGGTCGAACCACGACAGTTCGCGGACGAGGAGATCCGGCGCGATTGGGTCGAGAATCGCAATCTCATGGTGTTCTCCATGTGGCACCCACAGAACCCGTCGATCGAGATCGACCTGTTCGCTGCACCACCCATTGATCCTGAGGAGATGCTTGCGGACGCCTACTACGTCACCGTGGGCGAACTACAGATTCCTGTCGCGTCTCGCGCCCATCTGATCGAGATGAAACGTCTCGCCGGACGCGCGCAAGATCTGGCGGATATCGAGGCACTGTCAGGAGACGACGATGAGTGAGGCAGCACGCGAGGATTGGGGCGGTTGGTCGCCGCATGCCGAACAGCGCCGGCGATCGATCGCCACCATGACGCCGTTGGAGCGGATCGAGTGGCTTGAGCAGATGCTCCTCGGGTGGGACGAGAGGCTGCTGCTCGCCGAGCGCGCGAGGCGGCAGGCCGCGATCGACGCACTCTGGGCCTCAACAGCGCCTTAGAACGCGCGCCGATAGGGAGTCGCCTGACGGCCGGACCTAGTCGAAGTCGGGGAGCTCGCGTTTCATGACCTTGCCGGTGGGATTGCGCGGCAGCTCGTCCAGGAACATGGTCCGACGCGGGACCGCGAAGCGGGCGACACGATCCTTGGCGTAGGCCACCACCTCGTCCTCGACGAGCTGCTCGCCGTCGCGCACGACGACGTATGCGGCCAGGCACTGCCCCCACTGCGGATCCGGGATGCCCGTGACCACGACGTCGGCGACCTTCGGATGATCGATCAGGGCATCCTCAAGCTCGCGCGGGAAGACGTTCTCGCCGCCGGAGATGATCATGTCGTCGTCGCGGCCGGACACGAACAGGCGGCCTTCGGGATCGAAGTAGCCCAGATCGCCCGTGCTCATCAGGCCTTCGGCGAATGCCTTGGTGTTGCCGTCGGTGTAGCCGCCGAAGGGCATGTCGTTGCCGACGTGGATGACACCGGTCTCGCCCTGCGGCACCTCACGTCCGTCGGCGTCGAGGATGCGCACCGTGGTGCGGAACGGTGGACGGCCCGCGGTGCCCGGCGCGGCGCGCAGATCCTCCGGGGAGGCGATCGTGACCCATCCGGTCTCGGTCGCGCCGTAGAAGTTGTAGACCGAATCGGTGAACGTGTCCATGAAGTGGTTCGCCAGATCGCCGGCCAGTGCCGATCCGCTGGACGCCGTGATGCGCAGCGACGACACGTCGGTGCGGGCGATGACGTCGGGATCGGCGTCGACCAGGCGCTGCATCATCAGCGGCACGACCACCAGGACGTCGGCCCGGTACGTCTCGATGTCCTGGAGCACCTGGTTCGGATCGAACCGGCGGCGCAGGACATATGTGGGTGCCGTGGACAGGGCGAAGCCGAAGTTGATCAGGCCCCACGAGTGGAACAGCGGGGACGACAGCACGATCGTGGAGTTGCCCTTGAACGGGATCGCGCCGAAGAACGTGACGAGCGGCTTGAGGTCCTGCGGCTCCTCGCGCTTGGCGCCCTTGGGCAGGCCGGTCGTGCCTGAGGTGAAGATGACGACGCTGCCGTGCCGGGCGGGCGGCTTGTGGGCCGCGCCGGGCTGGCCGACGATGAGCTGCTCGATGGAGGGGACATCCGTGGAGTCCGAGTCGGCCCACGTCAGCACGACCTCGTCGCGCGGCACATCGGCGGCGACCGGCAGGAACTCCTCGTCGAGCAGGACGAGCTTGGCGCCTTCGCGCTTCGCCAGCTCGCCCAGCTGGGCCTGGCTGGCCATCGTGTTCAGCAGCAGGACGCGGCCACCGACCTGCATGATCGCGATCATCGCCATGATCATGTACCGGTGATTGCGGGCCAGGAGGGCCACCGAGTCGCCGGCCTCGAGACCACGCTCCTTCAGCGCATGCGTCAACTGATTGACCTGCTCGGCCAGTTCACGCCACGTGATCTGACCTGCATCGTCGATGACCGCCAACTGATGCGGGAACCGTTTGGCGCAAGCATGCATGCCCGACGGGAAGCCCGGGCCCCACTTGGCCAGCTGGACGCCGGCCCCGATCAGCCGGTGCGGCCACTGCGGCGCGATCAGACCGATCTGCCGGAAGACCTTGAGGGAGTACGCGAGATCGCCCATGTGCCGAAGCGTAACAACGGGTTACTCGCGAGTCACCACGATCTGAGTCACGTCACCTCGGCGAGATCGGCGGTCTCGGCCTCGGTGAAGATGCGCGATCGGATGATGAAGCGGTGTCCGGTCGGCCCCTCGATCGAGAATCCGGCGCCACGGCCCGGGACGACATCGATCGTGATGTGCGTGTGCGACCAGTACGCGAACTGCTCGCGCGAGATGAAGACCGGCACGACCTCTGCGGCGCCGATGTCCAGATCGCCCAGGTGGACGTCGGCCGGACCGGTCAGGAAGGTGCCCTGCGTGTAGCACATCGGCGCGGACCCATCGCAACATCCGCCGGACTGATGGAACATCAGCGGCTGGCCGTGATCGGAGCGCAACTGCCGCAGCAGCTCGGCCGCTGCGTCGGTCACGTCGACCCTCTTGACCGCCATGACTCCTCCTTCAAATGGTTCAGCGGTGGTCCGACCCGCGAGGGGCCGGACCACCGCAGCCTGGGTGGGATCAGAAGAATCACGAGCCTCCGGCTCAGAAGAAGCCCTGTGCGTTCTGCGAGTACGACACGAGCAGGTTCTTCGTCTGCTGGTAGTGATCCAGCATCATCGAGTGGTTCTCGCGGCCGATGCCGGACGACTTATAGCCACCGAACGCGGCATGCGCCGGATACGCGTGGTAGCAGTTCGTCCACACCCGACCGGCCTGGATGTCGCGACCGGCCCGGTACGCGGTGTTCGTATCGCGCGACCACACACCGGCCCCGAGGCCGTACAACGTGTCGTTCGCGATGCTCATCGCGTCGTCATAGTCGTCGAATCCCGTGACCGAGACGACCGGGCCGAAGATCTCCTCCTGGAAGATGCGCATCTTGTTGGTGCCCTGGAAGATGGTCGGCGCGACGTAGTAGCCACCCGACAGGTCACCGCCGAGGTCGACCCGCTCGCCGCCGGTGATGACGCGGGCGCCCTCCTGCACACCGATGTCGATGTACGACAGGATCTTCTCCAGTTGGTCGTTGGACGCCTGGGCGCCGATCATCGTCTCGGTGTCGAGCGGGTTGCCCTGCTTCACACGCTTGGTGCGCTCGGTCGCCGCGGGCAGGAACTGCTCCAGGATCGAGTTCTGGATCAACGCGCGGCTCGGGCACGTGCAGACCTCGCCCTGGTTGAGCGCGAACATCGTGAAGCCCTCGAGCGCCTTGTCGTAGAACGCGTCGTCGGCGTTCGCGACGTCCTCGAAGAAGATGTTCGGGCTCTTGCCGCCCAACTCCAGCGTGACCGGGATGAGGTTCTGGCTCGCGTACTGCATGATGAGCCGCCCGGTCGTGGTCTCGCCGGTGAACGCGATCTTGCGGATCCGGCTGCTGGACGCGAGCGGTGCGCCGGCCTCGGCGCCGAAGCCGTTGACGACGTTGAGCACGCCAGCGGGCAGCAGGTCACCGATCAGCTCCATCAGCAACATGATCGACGCCGGCGTCTGCTCTGCCGGCTTGAGCACCACCGCGTTGCCGGCAGCGAGCGCGGGCGCCAACTTCCACGTCGCCATCAGCAGCGGGAAGTTCCACGGGATGATCTGCCCGACGACGCCCAGTGGCTCGTGGAAGTGATAGGCGACAGTGTCGTCGTCGATCTGCGACAGATGCCCTTCCTGCGCACGGATCGCTCCGGCGAAGTAGCGGAAGTGGTCGACGGCCAGGGGCAGATCGGCGGCCATCGTCTCACGGACCGGCTTGCCGTTGTCCCACGTCTCGCCGACCGCGAGCATCTCCAGGTTCTCCTCGATGCGGTCGGCGATCTTGTTCAGGATCACGGCGCGTTCGGCGACCGACGTCTTGCCCCAGGCGGGCGCGGCGGCGTGGGCGGCGTCGAGTGCGGCTTCGATGTCCTCGGCGGTGCCGCGGGCCACTTCGCAGAACACCTTGCCGTTGACCGGCGAGACGTTCTCGAAGTACTGGCCTTTGACCGGGGCGACGTACTCGCCACCGATCCAGTGGTCGTAGCGGGACTTGTAGGAGACGACGGCTCCTTCGGTCCCGGGTTGTGCGTAGACGCTCATGGTGAGCTCCCTCGGTTCGGGTATCGATCGGACGGAACGTGACCGTAGTCACATCGTCGTTGCGCACCCGTTGCGCGAAGGTTGCAGACGGTCAGGCCAGAACGGCGTCCTTCATGGCCTCCAACTCGACCGCGAACTGATCGGCCAGATCCCACACATGGGGCATCATCTCGCGGCACGCGATGAGGCCGATATGCATGCGGCCGTCGTTGCTGATGACCGTGATGTTGAGCCCGGCGCCGTGGAAGATCGGGCCGAGCGGGTAGAGCGCATCCATGCGGGCACCCATGAAGTACAGGGGCACCGGCGGACCGGGGACGTTGGAGATGACCAGATTGTGGATCACGGGGCCCCGGCCCGCCAGATCCAGATCAGACACCATGCGCACGGCCAGACCGAAGGTGCGGGGCATCGCGAACTCGGCCCACTCCTGCAGCGTGTCGGCCGGAACCGCCTTGGAGTGCTGCTTGGCGTGCGTGTTGGCGACCGCCATGGTCTCGATGCGCTCGCGCGGATCGTCGGTGTCGGTACCCAAGCGGCAGAACATGCTCGACACCTTGTTGCGACCTTGTCGTCGCGTCTCGCCGTGCACCGAGACCGGGACGGTGGCCAGCAGCGATGCCTCGGGCAGTTCACCGCGCTGATCCAGATAGCGCCGCAGAGCACCACCGCTCAGTGCGAGTACGACGTCGTTGACGGTAGCGCCCGGCACCGCGTTCTTGATCTGCTTGATGTCGTCGAGCGCGATGTCGGTGTACGCGATGCTGCGGTGGCCCGTGATGGTGCCGTTGAACGAGGTGCGCGGTGCAGTGAGTGGAGCGGCCATCGCGGTGCCCTGACGCGCGCGTCCGGCCGTGTCGATCAGGGTCTTGACCGTCGGCGTCACGATGCGCACGGCCTGCCACGGCTTGGTGACGGTAGCCAGCACCCCGCGGCCGACCAGTTCCAGGTCCGACGGTTCGCGGTCGTAGGCAACGGCGCTGGGATCATCGCCCACGTCGAGCGGCGGAGCGTCCGGTTCGAGGCTGCACAGATACGAGATCATGTTCGATCCCGAGACGCCGTCGACCGATGCGTGATGCATCTTGGTGAACACCGCGATCTGTCCGCTGGCCAGGCCCTCGATGACGTACATCTCCCACAGCGGACGCGACCGATCCAGCGGGATTCCGGCCAGATGACCGGCGACCTCGGACAGTTCCGCATCGCCGCCCGGCGACGGCACGGCCATGCGGTGGACATGCCGGTCGATGTCGAAGTCGCGATCCACGACCCAGAGCGGGAAGTCGATGCGCCCCGGCACGAACTTGAGCTTGCGGTTGAACATCGCGACGTTCGAGACACGCTGCTCCAGGACCTGCTTGAACTCCTCGAAGCTGTAGCCGCCGGGCATCGTCTCCGGCTCCACGAGGATCAGACCGCAGACGTGCAGTAGCTGCGAGCTGCTCTCGAGGTACAGGAAGCTCGCGTCGAGCCCACTCAGGCGGTCCATGGGCCGTAGTGTAGCGATCTTAGAACCTGTTCTACACGCCTTCAGGAATCATGGAACCATGACGAGCCGCTATCGCCGTCGCCAACTGACGCTCGCCGCCCTGGCCGCCAATGCGGTCAGACCACCGACCGGGGGACGTTCGGGCATCGCCGGATTCGCGGTCGGCTGGCCCACCAGCGAGCTCGCACCCCATCTGCTCGCCGCATCGCTGATCGACACCGCAGCCGAACTGACGGTGCGCCGTCGCTCGGGGCGACCGTCTCGAGTGGGCCTGCTGGCTGCGGGCACATCGATGGGGCTGCTGGGCTACTCCATCGCGACCGCGCGCAACGCACGAACCGATCTCGACGCGGCTCTGGTGCTGGGGCTGGGCCGCGAGACCGAGCTGTCACCTCACCACCCACGGCAGCGCGGTTCGGTCGCCCGGCCGTTCCGACTGCGGCAGCACGATGTCGAGGTGCTGCGCAACATCCCTTATGTCGAGGGTGGACGCCGCGGGCGCCTCGACATCTACCGACCCGCTGGCGTCGATCTGACCGAGGCCCCCGTTCTGCTGCAGATCCACGGCGGCGGCTGGACCATCGGCACCAAGGAGCAGCAGGGCCTGATCCTGATGAACCGGATGGCCCAGCAGGGCTGGGTCTGCGTCGCCGCCAACTACCGGCTGGCTCCCAAGCACCGATGGCCCGCCCAGATCGAGGACGTGAAGCGCGCCATCGCGTGGGTCCACGAACACATCGCCGAGTACGGCGGCGATCCGGGCTACCTGGCCATCACGGGCGGATCGGCCGGTGGCCATCTGTCGGCCCTCGCCGCGCTGACCCCGGACGATCCGGCCCTGCAACCGGGATTCGAGGATGCCGACACGTCGGTCTCGGCGTGCGTGCCGTTCTACGGCGTCTACGATCTGGCCGGTATCACCGGTGACCGTGCCGCGGTCGAGTTGCGGGACAAGTTCCTGGCGCCCTGGGTGTTCAAGAAGGACCCCGAGGCCGACCGGCAGGTGTTCGTCGACGCGTCACCGTTGAGCCGGGTGTCGGCCGATGCGCCCGATTTCTTCGTCCTCCACGGCCGCAACGACACCCTGGTGCGGGTGCAGCAGGCACGCATGTTCGTGGAGGCCCTGCGCGAGAAGTCCGACGCCACGGTCACCTATGCCGAGCTCCCCTTCGCCCAGCATGCCTTCGACGTGTTCAGCTCGATCCGCAGCCAGCACGCCATTGACGCCGTCCAGCGCTGGCTCCTGTGGCACCGCGCCCTGAACCAGAGCTAGCGGGGCAAGCCGAGGATGCGCTCGGCGACGACATTGCGCAGGATCTGGGTCGTGCCGCCGGCGATGGACAAGCACCGGGTCAGCAGCATCTCGTGCGCATCGGCGGCCACCTCGGGATCGTCGCCGAGCAGAAGCCGGGGACCGAGCAGTTCTCCGACCAGATCAGAGGCCTCCTGCCGATTCCGCACGCCCAGAAGCTTGGCGACGCTCGACTCCGGACCGGCTCCACGACCAGCAATGGACCGCAGCGTCGCCCGCACACCGATGAGCTGGCAGACCGTCGCGAGCGCGACCTGACGACCCACGCGCGCCTCGGCCACCTGACTGTCCAGTCCTCGCACGAGTTCGACGGCCCGTTCGGTGCTGAGCCCCAGCTTGGTGCCCGCCATCGCGACGCGCTCCGACGACAGCGTCGTGCGCGAGACGCTCCAGCCGGCGCCGACCTCACCGACCACACAGTCGTCGGGCACGAAGACACCGTCCAGGAACACCTCGTTGAACATCGCGTCGCCGGTCATCTCACGCAAGGGCCGGATGTCCAGGCCGGCGGAGCGCATGTCGACCAGGAAGAACGTGATGCCTCGGTGCTTGACGACGTCGCGGTCGGTACGAGCCAGGCAGATCGCCCAGTCGGCTTCGTGCGCCAGGGACGTCCAGACCTTCTGACCGGTCAGCGACCATCCGCCGTCGACCCGCTCGGCCCGGGTCGTCAGCGACGCCAGGTCCGATCCGGCGCCCGGCTCGCTGAACAACTGGCACCAGGTGATGGCGCCGGTCATGGTGGGCCGGACGAACCGTGCGCGCTGTTCGTCCGTGCCGTGCGCGATGACGGTCGGCACAGCCCAGCCGCCGATCTTGATGTCGGGACGGGTCAGGCCGGCACGGGCGAGTTCGGCCTCGATCACAACCTGTTCGATCGGACCCGCGGCCAGTCCGTACGGTGCGTCGAGATGGGGCATCAGATAGCCGCTGTCGGCGAGCGCGCCGCGCTGATCCGACTCAGGAAGCGCAGCGATCGCGGACAGCTCGTCGCGGGTCCGGCTCCGGAACGGCTCGTCAGCACCGGCGAAGTCGAGTTCGACCTCACGACGTCGTCCATCGGCAGCAGCGGCGGTCAGCCGGATAGCGGCCTGATCGCTGCCGTCCGCCACCGCGGCCACGATCGTCCGAAGCGCCAGTGCACGACGCAAGTACAGGTGGGCGTCGTGCTCGAAGGTGAATCCGATGCCGCCGAGCACCTGGATGCAGTCCTGCGCAACCCGGACAGCACCGTCGATCGCGATGGTCGCCGCCACATCGGAGGCGAAATCGATGTCATCGGCACTGGTTCCGTCCGCGATCACGGCGGCGGCATCCCAGGCGGCCGCAGCGATCGACTCGGTGGTCTCCAGCATTCCGGCGCAGAGGTGCTTGACGGCCTGGAAGGATCCGATCGGCGCTCCGAACTGCTCGCGAACCTTGGCGTACTCGACAGCGGTGTCCAGGCACCACGACGAGATGCCGGAGGCCTCGGCCGCAGCGAGTGCCACCGCAAGGGCCGACACGATCTGGTGGTCGACATCCAGTTCGACGACCTGCTCCCTGCATGCGGACACGACGACTGCACCGGCGCGGTGTGTCAGGTCCAGTCCCGTCGCCACGTCTGGGCTGACCCATCCGCTCCGCGGAATCACCAGCCAGCCGCTGGCTGCCGGCGCCAGCAGCCAGTCCGCGTCGGCCACATCGAGTGCGACCTCCACGTCACCCTCGACGTGTTCACTCTCGACGAACACTTCGCAACCAAGGGAGATCGCTGCACGCTGCCCCGCCACGATGCCTTCAACGACGCTCGCGGCACCCGGCGCGGACGAGCGCGCCGCGACCTGGCCCAGGAGCGTGCTGGTCAGGATCGGACCGGGCAGGAGTGAACGCGCGGCCGATTCCAGCGCGATCGCCTGATCGAGCAGGTCGCCGCCACCGCCGCCGTGCGCCTCATCGATCGCGATGCCCGTCAGACCCATGGCGACAATCTCGGCCCACGTCTTGGCGAAGGACGCCCCCGGATCGACCTCGGCCTCGCGGATCGCCGATGACCCCTCGATGGAGGCGGCCCACTCACGCATCGTCGCACTGAGCGTCAGATGATCGCGCGTGATCCCGAGCACCATTGCTGTGCCTCCCAAGGTAGAACGTGTTTCAATCATACCGAGGGCACCGGGTCGCTACCGGGCTCGTCCGCGCGAGAGGGGACAATGGCACAGATGAGTGTGGTTACCGAGAGCACAGGGTCGAACGCCCAGCGCGAGCGCCGCCGCCGGATCCTTGACGCCACGATCAGCCTTGCCGAGGAAGGCGGCTTCGAAGCCGTCCAGATGCGCGAGGTAGCCGACCGGGCCGGCGTCGCCCTCGGCACCCTGTACCGCTACTTCCCGTCCAAGATCCATCTGCTGGTCACCGCCTTGGGCCGCCAGTTCGAACGCGCCGAGGAGCAGTCGCGCGGCCGCCCCGTGCCGGGCGACACCCCGCACGAGCGCGTCATGCACATCCTGGGCGCCACCACCAAGGCCCTGCAGAAGCAGCCGCACCTCACCGAGGCACTCACCCGCGCGTTCATGTTCGCCGATGCCTCAGTGGCCGACGAGATCCACTACGTCGGCATGAAACTGACCGCGATGATCACGCACGCCATCGAGGGCACCGACGAATACCGCGAGGTCACCGACGAGGACACCGCCATCGTGCGGGTCATCGGCGATGTGTGGCTGTCGGCGCTGATGGGCTGGGTCACCGGCCGCACCAAGGCCGACGAGGTGACGCCGTCGATGGACGTCGCGGTCAGACTGCTGTTGCGCTGACGCGGCCGGCTCAAGTCCGGACGAGACCCTTGCCCGTCACGAGCGGCAGGTCCAGCGCGGTGAGCAGGCCGGGCTCGGCCTCGACGACGGCGGGGATCGAGTTGACCAGGCGCATCGCTGTGGCCTTGAGGCCGGCGGTGTTGTGGTCGCCGTCGGTGCCCAGTAGTTGCAGATCGACCGTGTAGTTCGGCTCGCCCGTGACGACGACCCGATAGCAACCCTGGCCGGCTGGCTGCGGCCAGTCGGGGCCGATGTCGTCGTGCACGCGCGTCACATGCTCAAGCACCGCGACCGTTCGGCCGCCGACCTTGCCGCGCAGCTCGAACCGCATCCCGGCGACGGTGCCCTCGGTGATCGTGCCGCAGTCGATGTCGAACGTGCGCGTCGCAGGGAGCCGCTCGTAGAACTCCTCGACCTCGTCCAGCTCGACACCCAGCCCGGCCGCGATCTGATGGACGACACTGCCCCACGCCAGAGTCAGGATGCCGGGTTGCAGGATCATCGGGATGTCGTCCATCGGCTTGCCGAAGCCCAACACGTCGAGCACGATCATGCCCTGGTTGTAGGTGTTGTAGTTCAGGATCTCCAGACAGCGCACCTCGTCGATGCGCTCGGAGATGCTGGTGATGCTCAGCGGAAGGACGTCATTGGCGAAGCCGGGATCGATGCCGCTGACGTGCAGCGACACCCCTCCTTCGCGCGCGGCCTGGCGCGGCCCCTCGGCCAGCTCCCCTGCCGGACCGACGGGAAACGACAGGAACACCGGTCCCGATGACACGACGTTGATGCCGGCGCGCAGCAGCCGCTCCAGATCGGCGATCGCCTCCTCCAGCCGGTCGTCGGCCATCGCAGTGTGACACACGCAGTCCGGCTCGAGCGCGATGATCTCGTCGACATCGTTGGTCGCGACGACTCCCAACTCCCGGTCCAGACCGGCGAGCACGCCCGCGTCCTGTCCGACCTTGTCCGGATTCGAAACCCACAGGCCGACCAGTTCCAGGTCGGGCCGGTTGTCGATACCGGCGATGACGTTCTTGCCCACATTGCCCGTGCTCCAGGCGACCACGCGGTACGTCATGAGTTCACCTTCGCGATGATGTCCTCGGCATAGCGCTCGAGGTGCCGGATCTTGGTGTCGAGCGGTTCGGTGTCATCGCCCTTGATGTAGGGGACGCGGAAGCCGACGATGCAGTCGGTCACGCCCTTGTCCTCCAGTTGCTTGACCCCGTCGGGCGTGTACGCGTCGTAGGAGATGACGTGGACCTCGAAGTCGTCGCGGGTGTCGCCCTCCTCCGTGCGGATCTCGGTCAGGCGAATGAGCAGCCGGTCCAGCTCCTCGCCGTCGCCGCCCGCGTGCATCCAGCCGTCGCCCTTGCGGACGGCACGGCGCAGGGCGGCATCGGAGTGGCCGCCGACGAGCAGCGGGATCGGCTCGGTCGGTGCGGGGCACTGTTTGAGCGGCGCGAACTGGTAGAACTCGCCGTCATAGCCGAAGTAGTCGCCGGTCGTCAGACCGCGCAGGATGTCCATGCACTCGTCCATCCGCTTGCCGCGCTTGGCCCACGGGACGCCGAGTGCGGCGAAGTCCTCGGGCCACGGTGACAGGCCGACGCCCAGGCCGAGCCGGTTGTCGGACAGGAAGGCCAGCGACGACGCCTGCTTGGCCACGAGGACGGGCGGGCGCACCGGGAGCTTCAGCACGAATGGCGTGAGCCGCAGCGTCGAGGTCACCGCGAACAGTTGGGCGCACAGGATCATCGTCTCGATGAACTCCTTGCCCTCCAGGAACTCGCGGTCGCCGGTATCGGTGTACGGATAGGTCGAGTCGGACTCCTGGGGGTAGATCAGGCTGTCCGCGACCGTCATGGACGTGTAGCCCGCAGCCTCGGCGGCTTGGGCCAGCGGGACGTAGTACTTCGCGTGGGTCATGCCCTCGGCGTAGGTGAAGCGCATCGCTCGATACTAGAACGTGTTTCAGTTTCGTGCCAGAGTGTGACCGTGGACCTTCAACAGATCAGCGATCGGATCGAGATCGCCGACGTCATCACCCGCTATACCCGGGCGGTCGACCTGCGCGAGTGGGACCGGCTCGACACCGTCTTCACCGCGGACGCCGCGATCGACTACACATCGACCGGCGGCACCGCGGGGACCCGGGACGATATCAAGACCTGGCTGGCCGAGACGTTGCCGTTGTTCTTCACCGACTGGCTGCATCTGGTGGGCCAGCTCGACGTGGCATTCGACGGATCGGATGCCGCCGACGTCAGCGCCTACTTCACCAACCCGATGACCATGACCAACGGCGAGCCCGTCGAGGTCGCCGGCATCTACCACCACCGCATGATCCGCACAGTCGATGGCTGGCGGAGCGAACGACTGACCGAGCAGAAGGTGTGGGCCCGTGGCCTCTGAACCCCGCAGTACCGAAACCCGCAACGGAATCGTCCTGTTCACCTCGGACCGCGGCATTGCGCCCGCGGCGCTGGCGAAGGCGGCCGAGGATCGCGGCTTCGACACGATCTACGTGCCCGAGCACACCCACATCCCGGTCCGACGGGACGCACTGCATCCGACCGGCGGCGAGGAGCTGCCCGACGATCGCTATCTGCGCACCCTCGACCCGTGGGTCTCGCTCGCGACGGCCGCCGCGGTGACTGAACGAATCGGCCTGTCGACCGCCGTCGCCCTGCCCGTCGAATCCGATCCGATCACGCTGGCCAAGACGATCGCGACGCTCGATCATCTGTCCGGCGGGCGCGTGTCGATCGGCGCGGGCTTCGGCTGGAACACCGACGAACTGACCGATCACCATGTCCCGGCTGCCAAGCGCCGCACCGTCCTGGCCGAGTACCTGGCCGCGATGCGTGCGCTGTGGACCGAGGAGGAGGCGTCGTTCGACGGCGAGTTCGTGAAGTTCGGACCCAGCTGGGCCTATCCGAAGCCGCCGCAGGGTCGCATCCCGGTCGTCATCGGTGCCGGCGGTGGCCCCAAGACCATGAAGTGGATCGCGCAGCACGCGGACGGCTGGATGACCACGCCGATCGAAACCGACATCGCGGACAAGGCCGAGGTGCTGCGTCGGGAGTGGACCGATGCCGGTCGCGACGGTGACCCGGACGTGCGCATCCTGGTGGCCAAGAAGCCGACCAAGGAGGACTTCGCCGACTGGTTCGCGGCCGGACCGTCCGAGCTGATCTGGGGCGTCCCCGATGCCGAGGAAGCCGAGGTCCTGACCTACCTCGACACCCTCTCCTCCCGCCTCAACCTCGTGGGACCATGACCGTGTGCGCATCACGGTGTTGTCCGGTGGGATCGGCGGATCGAGGTTCATCGGCGGTGTCCTGAACGCGGTGCCCGATGCCGACGTCACGGTCATTGCCAACACCGCTGACGACATCTGGCTGTTCGGGCTCCGCGTGTCCCCCGACCTCGACACTGTCATGTACACGCTGTCGGGCGGCATCGACACCGAGCGCGGCTGGGGCCGCACCGACGAGACCTGGAACGCCAAGGAAGAACTCGCCGCGTACGGCGTCGAGCAGTCCTGGTTCGGTCTGGGCGACCGCGACCTGGCCACGCATCTGGTCCGCACGTCGATCCTGCGCGATGGCGGAACCCTCAGCGATGCCACGGCCGAACTGTGCCGGCGTTGGCAACCACCGGTCCGGCTGCTGCCGATGAGTGACGACGAGGTCGAGACCCACATCGTCACCGAGGTCGATGGGCGCCCGGCCACGATCCACTTCCAGGAGTTCTGGATCAGGCATCGTGCCGAGGTGCCGGTCAAAGAGGTGCAGGTGCGCGGGCTCGACACCGCCACGCCTGCCCCGGGCGTGGTCGAGGCGATCGCCGACGCCGATGCCGTGCTGATCCCGCCGTCCAATCCGATCGTGTCGGTCGGTCCGATCGTCGGTGTCGAGGGCATCCGTGAGGCACTGCGCGCGACGGGTGCTCCGGTTGTCGGCGTCTCGCCGGTGATCGGCGGCGCGGCCGTGCGCGGCATGGCTGATCAGTTGCTGGCGGGCCTCGGGCTGGAGAACAGCGCGGCCGCGGTCGGCCTGCACCACGGGTCGCGATCGGTGACGGGAGTCCTCGACGGCTGGCTCGTCGACACCACTGATGCCGATGATCTACCACGTCTCGAGTCGGTCGGCATCGCTGCCCGTGCGGTCCCGCTGTGGATGAGCGACGACGCCACAACGACCCAGCTCGCACAGGACGCCCTCGCTCTGGCTGAGTCACTGCAATGACTCTCACCATCACAGCCGTCGACGGCATCGGCGAGGTCGCCCCGGGCACGGATATCGCCTCGCTCGTGGTCGATCACGCCGATCTGCGCGACGGCGACGTCGTGGTCGTGACCAGCAAGATCGTCAGCAAGGCACTCGGATTGGCCACCGGCCGGGACAAGGACGAGGTGATCGACGATCAGACGGCACGCGTCGTGGCGCGGCGCGGACCGACCCGGATCGTGCGCACCCACCAGGGATTGACCATGGCCGCGGCCGGGGTCGACGCGTCCAACCTCGACGCCGGATCGGTCTTACCGCTTCCGAACGACCCGGACGGTGAGGCACGTGCGATCCGCTCGCGCATCGCCGAACGCACGGGCCTGCGTCTTGGTGTCGTCATCAGCGATACCGCCGGACGCGCCTGGCGTGTGGGTCAGACCGACATGGCGATCGGCTGCGCCGGGGTGCTGCCGATCGAGTCATTCGCGGGACGCACCGACACTCACGGCAATCCGCTCGCCGTGACCGCTCCCGCCGTAGCTGACCAGATCGCCGGCGCCGCCGAACTGGCTTCAGGCAAGTTGGGCGGTCGGCCCATCACCGTGGTCCGCGGACTGCCCGATCACCTGCTGCTCGACGAGGACGGCCCCGGTGCCGCTGCGCTGATCCGCGACGAGGACGGCGACCTGTTCGGCCTCGGTGCCCGCGACGCCGTTCTCGCGGCTGTCGAAGGCCGTCCCTGGGGTTTCCCTTCCCCCGATGCGACCGTCGAGGACCTGGTCAGCATTCTCGACACTGATGTCCCGATCACCGTCGACGGCGACCGGGTAACACTTCACCCCGAACCGCACCAGATGGTCGAGGCCGGTCGCCTGTCCGAACGCCTCCGCATCCTGTCGACGGCCCACCGCCTGCCCGTCAGCATCGAAGTCAAGCCCTGACCCAACCATCGACAGGCACTTCGACCCGTCCGTAGAGCGTGGTGCGTTGGCGGGCGGGGCGGCCGGCGAGGGCGGCCATCTCCTCCAGTTCGGCGACGTCCTTGCGCGAACCGTTGGTCGAGCCGGCCATCCGGCTGATGGTCTCCTCCATCAGGGTGCCGCCCAGGTCGTTGACGCCGCCGTTGAGCACGGCGGTGCAGACGTCGGGGCCGAGCTTGACCCAGGAACACTGGATATTGTCGATCAGTCCGTTCAGCACGATGCGCGCGACGGCGTGCACCGCCCGGTTGTCGCGCACGGTCGGCCCCGGCCGGGCGACGCCGGCCAGGTAGATCGGCGACGACTGGTGCACGAACGGCAGCGGCACGAACTCGGTGAACCCACCGGAGTCACGTTGCAGGTCGGCCAGCAGCCGCAGGTGATCGACCCAGTGGCCGGGATGGTCGACGTGGCCGTACATCATCGTCGACGTCGTGGGCAGACCGACCCGGTGGGCGGTGGTGACGACATCGATCCACTGCGCCGTGGGCAGCTTGCCCTTGGTCAGCACCCAACGCACGTCGTCGTCGAGGATCTCTGCCGCCGTGCCGGGCAGTGAGTCGACCCCTGCCTCGCGCAACGAGATCAGGAACTCTTCGAGCGAAAGCCCGGTGCGCGCGACGCCGGTCATGACCTCCATCGGGCTGAACGCGTGCAGATGGATGTCCGGGTCGGCGTCCTTCACCGTGCGCGCCAGGTCGGTGTAGACCGAGGCGGGCATGGCCGGGTCGATACCGCCCTGCATGCAGATCTCGGTGGCGCCCACGGCACGTGCGGCCCGCACTCGGATCGCGATCTCATCGGGTGACAGGCGGTAGGCGTCGGCGTCGGTCTCGCGTTGGGCGAAGGCGCAGAACCGGCAACCGGTGTAACAGACATTGGTGAAGTTGATGTTCCGGTTCACGACGTACGTGACGTCGTCACCGACGGCCCCGCGCCGCAGGTCATCGGCCAGCCGCGCAACAGCATCCAGCGCGGCCCCGTCGGCGGTGATCAGCGCGAGCGTCTCGTCGCGCGACAACGCGGAGGTGTCCCGCTCCGCGGTTCGCAGCGCCGCAGCGACATCGCCGTCGACCCGTTCAGGAGCGCCACGGTCGCGGACCTGTTCGCGCAGGCTGTCCCAGTCGCCGTAGACCTCGTCGAAATCACCGCGACGATCGCTGGTGCGCCCCGTCGTGTCGACCGTCTCGTGCAGGTCAGCGCGACCGACTGTCTGCCATCCCCAGCTTTGTTGGCCTCCACCTTCTTGGCCCCCATCGGGTTCCTGCCACGGACGGCCCGAGACCGTCGCACCTGCGTCGGCCAGACCGTCGGTTCCGCGCAGCGCATCGACATGGGCCCGCAGGCGAGGGTCGAGCCACGGAACATCCAGATACTCGGGGTGCGCGGTGAGCCGTTCACGTAGGTCGAAGCCGGCGTCGGCGCACAGCGCGGCGAGCTTGTCGATCTGTGGCCACGGGCGCTCGGGGTTCACGTGGTCGGGCGTGAGCGGGCTGATCCCACCGAAGTCGTCGACCCCGGCGTCCAACAGGCTGCGCGACTCGACCAGGTCGACCAGATTCGGCGGCGCCTGCACCCGCATGCGAGGGCCGAGGACGATCCTGGTCGTGGCGATCGCCGCCAGGTACTCGGCCAGTCCCAGGTCGTCGACGTGTCGCATCGCGGTGGCCGGCTTGGCGCGGAAGTTCTGGATGATGACTTCCTGCACATGCCCGTGCTCGCGCGCCACCCGACGCAAGGCCAGGATCGAATCGGCACGCTCGGTCAGCGTCTCACCGATGCCGATCAGCAGACCCGTTGTGAACGGGACCGACAACCGACCCGCATCGGTCAGCACTCGCAGCCTGACGTCGGGATCCTTGTCGGGGCTGCCGAAATGCGCGAGACCCTTGGTCTCGAACAGTCGGCGACTGGTCGTCTCCAGCATCATCCCCATCGACGGCGCGACCGGCTTGAGACGGTTCATCTCCGCCCACGACATGACGCCCGGGTTCAGATGCGGCAGCAGACCGGTCTCCTCCAGGACGCGGATCGCGGCCGCCCGCACGTACTCCAACGTCGAGTCGTATCCAGCCTCCTCCAGCCACTGCTTGGCCTCGGGCCAGCGGTCCTCCGGCCGGTCGCCGAGGGTGAACAGTGCTTCCTTGCATCCCTGCTCGGCACCGGCCCGGGCGATCGCGACGATCTCGTCCATCGACAGGAACGGCGCCTCGCCCTGTCGCTCCAGTTGGGCGGGCGTCTTGACGAAGGTGCAGTAGTGGCAGCGGTCGCGGCACAGCCGAGTGATCGGGATGAAGACCTTGCGCGAGTATGTGACCACGCCAGGCCGACCCGCATCGGCCAACCCGGCGTCTCGGACCCGTCGCGCCACCGCCATCAGGCGTTCCAGTGGCTCGCCCCGAGCCGCCAGCAGCGCCTCGATCTCCGCGGCGTCGAGGGTCTTGCCCGCCTCGGCGCGCGCGACTGCACGAGCGATCTGGCGGTCGTTGGGGCGACTCGTCACCGCGTTGCTGTGGGGACCCACGCCCAGGGCGATGGCAGCCGCCAGGTCGCTCGCCGAGTCCACATCTCGGCGCACGCGAGGGTCGACGTCGGTGACCGCAACAGCCCTGACACCGTGCACTCGGGCCGAATCCGAACCATAACGCGGCTCCAGATCAGCGGTTCGCTGCGCCGCGAGCAGCGTCGTGCCAGCACCATCGGCATCGGGAACGAAGGCCTGGTCGTGCGCCTCGAGCAGACCGAGCGCAGCGTCGAGGGTCTCGGTGGTCAACGACGGCAGGTCCGCCGGAACGACCACCACCGGACCGGGGAAGTCTTCGGCGGCCAGGCGATCACGGGCAGCCACGACGGCCTCGTTCAGCCTGCCCGGATCGTCGATCACGAGCCGCCCAGCGGCCAGCTCCGGCTCGGCACTGACGACCACGACGCGCCCGATCCGATCACTCGCATCCAGCACGTCGAGGACATCCAACGCGAACGACCGCGCCAGTTCCTCGCGGCTCTGCGAGTCGAGCCGGGACTTGGCCGTACGCCAGGACTTGATCGGGACGATCGCTGCCCAGTCGGTCTGGCTCACGCCGAGGCACCCACTCCGGTGATCGCGATGCCTGATCTGGTCTTGTAGCGCTTGTTCATGCTGATCAACACCGCGGTCAACGGCTCCAGCTGACGCGCCAGCCGCAGAGCACCGGCATCGATGCCGGGCTTGCCGGTGACCGAAGCCGCCAAAGCAGCCACCATCTGCTTGGCCTCGTCGTCGTCACCGCATACCAGAACGTCCTCGTGCGAGAGCGGGTCGGGCGTCTTCCACAACGACAGCGCCGCCACGTGGTGGAACGCTCCGACCACCCGAGCCGTCGGCACCAGCCGCTGCGCCTCTTCAGCCGCGCTCTCCTCCAGCACCAGACCGTACGGGCCACGCTCGTCGAACCCCAACGGATTGACGCAACTGATCACCAGCTTGCCCGCCAGGTGCTCGGCCAGACCCGACACCAGCTCGGCGTGGCCCTCCCACGGGACGGCCAACAGCACCACATCGCTCTGGTCCACCGCCGCACCGTTCTCAGCACCGGTCACCGTCGCCTCACCCAGCTTGGTGTTGATCTCGGCGGCTTTCTCCTCAGCCCGGTCGGCCGCGCGCGAGCCGATCACGACCCGGTGGCCAGCCGCTGCGAAGCGGTAGGCCAGTCCACGGCCCTGCGGACCTGTGCCGCCGACCACGGCGACCGAAAGCGGAGTTTGTGTCATGTCTGGTGTCCTCTGATCGAGTGAACGGCGTCGACGGGCATGCACACGTGAGTGCACACGCAGAACGGCCCGGCGATTCCACGGGCACCAGATCAGACATCCCTGTCTTCGGGGTGTCGCATCGCGCACATCGGTTGCACGACGGATCTATCACTGACTGTATCAGCGAATGGCTGGGAGCACGTGGGTTCCGAACGCCTCGATCCACTCACGCTGGTTCGGACCCACATTGTTGAGGTAGATCCGATCGAAGCCCAGATCGGCGAACCGCTGGATATTGGCCCGATGCGCTTCGAGATCGGAACTGATCAACAACCGATCCTCAAAACCATCCGGACCGATCTGGCGCGCGATCTGCTCGAACACCCGCGGACTACGAATATCGCCCTTGGCGAAATGCATCGCACCGATCGGCCATTCCTGCACCGCATGGTCCGCAGCTTCTTCATCGGTCGCCGCCCAACTCAGATGCAGGTGCAGCACCTTGAGCATGGACCCAGGATCCCTGTCCGCCTCGCGCACGCCACGATCGAAACGCTCCAACACCGCCGCAGCACGATCCAGCGACGTGCCGACCGTGACCACACCATCAGCGATCTTGCCAGCACGCCGCGCCGTCACCGGCCCACTCGTCGCCACCAGCACCGGCGGCGCCTCTTCAGGCATCGTCCACAACCGCGCCGACTCCATCTGGTGATACTTCCCAGAGAACTTGACGTCACGCCCCGCGATCGAGGCAGCGAACAACTTCTTGATCAACTCGATCGCCTCGAACATCCGACTGATCCGTTCCGGCGCCTCCGGCCAGTAGCCGGCCGTCACATGCTCGTTCAACGCCTCGCCAGGACCGATCCCCACCCAATGCCGACCCGGATACATCGCAGCAGTCGTAGCAGCCGCCTGCGCCAACGTCGCCGGATGATACCGATACCCCGGCACCGCCATACCCGGCCCGAAGTTCGTCGTCGTCCGCTCACCCAGAGCACCCAGCACACTCCACACGAACGGACTCTGACCATGACGCGGCAACCACGGCTGGAAATGATCAGTCGCCAAAGTACCGACGAAACCATGCTGTTCAGCATGAGCAGCCAACGCAACGGCCTCGGCCGGCGCATGCCGCTCCAGCGCCGCCACATAGCCCACTTCGGTCGGACCTGTCACAGTTCTCTCCGGTTCTCATCGATCACATGCCGGGTATGGGTCGGCCTCGACGGAGAAAGACGCCCCTCCCAGCGTAATGCTCGGAGAGGCGCCTGATCTGTGCGGTGGCAGGTCAGGGATTCGAACCCCGGAAGGCAATGCCAGCTGATTTACAGTCAGCCCCCTTTGGCCGCTTGGGTAATCTGCCGCAGTTCGCAACCTTATCGCAGTCGATGAGGGTGGGAGAACTCGCCTGGCCCCGAATCGCAGGAAAATTGCCACCCTAACCGACTCGTTCGGCCACGTAACAGATTCAGGATACCTGGGCCATCTGTCGTTCGCGGATACCACCCGGCAGCGAACTTGCCCCCAAATAGCCCCAAGGTAGCCGCTGTTGCTCCATGTCTTTCGGCGGCGATCGGACTTCCGTCTGTGGATCACGGACATCCCGGCTGGGCTTCTGAGTGATGGCCTTCGCCCGTGATGCCTACGGACCTGACCTCCCAGTCTTCTACGATGTGCACGTGGGTGATGTCGTTCCGATCGCGAAACGCGCACTCGCCCTTCTGCACTCCCAGTTGGAACGACAGCTTGTGGAGCACAGCGCAACGACAGCCGATATTGAAGGGCTGGTGGTCGGCGTGGCCCAGTGGAGGTCGACGGCACGGAATGTGGCACGTGAACTCGGCCGACCGATACGAACTGGGGTGAATCGCTCGGCCGACGTGGTGTGGGCGGCGCTCACAGACTGGCCCGCCACCGACGAGGAGCGTGAGCGGCTGCAGATAGCGATGCGTGAGGCTCTGAATCGGCTCACTTGACCCTCACGGTCGGTCGGCGTACGGGCGGGTTCGACCATCTCGATCCCTCTCATCTGCCAGCCCCAAGCCCTTCAGCCTACAAGCCCAACTTGTGCCGGTACGTGGACACGGCGGACTCTACGAGACGGTTCATGCGCTGAAGGTCTCGCCGCTGCCCACGCTCCTGGACACTCTTGAGCCGGTGGGCTCCGGTCCTCCAGTTCCAGAGACCGGTTTCACCGCCGCGATCTTGGCATAACCTGGCCGGCCGCCTCGGCGACAATCTCAAACAAGATGTTGACTGTGAACCGGTCAAGATCGCTCATGGCGCTAAGGCTCTCGTCGTCAACCGATGCATACAAGATCGACCACCTACCTGGCCCATAGGCCGACACCGCCAAATTCTGAGTGCCTTACAGCGGCGACCCGCTCCAAGCCGGGTTTGCACGTCCGGGAATACCAGACCCCAGCCGCATACCCCATAATTCGCTCTGAAATCTTCCAGTCTTCCGGCTTGAGTCCGGCGGCCCTGGCTAGCGGAGTGAGCTGATTACACCGAAGACGCCACAAACACGGTGCTCGACCCCTACTCTCGAGCCCATGCGCAGGTGGGTCCCAACCGATGAGGATGGACACAGGCGCTGGCAACTCGCTGTCGCCACGGTCGCCCTGGTCGTGTCGGTCGTTGCCGCAGGCGGCACGTGGTGGAGTGCAACACACCGCGGGGCAACAGTAGTCGAGAACCACAACACGATCGTCTCTCAGACTCCGCCCATCCAGCCCGGCTCCGACGATACTTCGAAGCTCTGCCAGCCGACGTCGTCTGGCGGCAGTCTTGCTAGTTGGGGGCCAGACCGCCCAATGTTCCCCGCGGGCCAGGACCCACCTTACCTAGCGGTCAATGCGCACAACGACGATCCCGATCACGGCAGCGAACGAAACGCCGTGGGGATTCTGCCTCTGGACGAAGCGATGTCCGAACGGGGCCGCGGCTGGCAGGACCGGCTCGAGGTCACGAGAGACAACATCTACGTAGTCAGGATGCGCGTTCACTTTATCGGTCCTGAGAACGCGACCGGCTCAGGTGTCACCGCCATGTTCAACCTGCCCACCTGCACTGGGCATCGGATAGGGATCTTCGGCATCATCTCCTCCGATGACGCCTTTCCCTACGAAACCTGGGACGGCGTCACAGTCTGGTCCCGCGATGATTTCAATCTTGTCTACATCCCGGACACCGCGGTCTACGTGCCTGCCGACGGCGACCCGATACCACTGAACGGTGAAGAAGAACTTCTGACCGCGAAGGGGGCACTGCTCGGCTCCAACACCCCGGACGGCATCATGCGCGCCGGCGAGTCGGGTTACGTGTATTTGAAGATCAGACCGCAATTCGCTGGATGACTCAATGCGGACGCGAAGATGCCATTCGGGACCACAAACCACCCAACTCGCACCCCTCTATCGAGATCGTTGGCTGGCGAAACGAGCCAGGCATCATGCAGCGGACGAAGAAGGAATGCCGCCGAGACCGCGCAGCAGCTCTGCTTTACCGAGCGCCTCCAAAATGGGCTATGACCTGACTCCCTGACTCCGATTCACCACGTATTCCCCGCAGACTGCCGCAGAGACCGCCGCGAGTCGGACCCTGAAGACTGACCACGCTTCGTGCTCCGGGGTCGAAACGCAATGACCTCATCAAGGCTCGGGGCCCCTCACCGCTCTTGGCCGTCTGGTGGGGGGGTTCCGGTGGGCGGCACATCCGGTGGCTCTCTGGAGCAGAGACACCGACTGTCGTTGCGGCTGGATCGTTCGCAGCCTACGCAGACTAGCGACAAGAGAGAAGACACCCATGGTGGGCCCCGACGAACTCCTTCGAATTCCTGACACGGTCGCTGTTCCGCGGCTCGCATCCACAGTCGCCCTGATTCGCGACGGCGACGCGGGGATCGAGACCTGGATGATGCGCCGGGTTCAGGGCATGGCGTTTGCCGCCGGTGCCATGGTCTTTCCGGGCGGACGAATTGACGAGGCAGACTTCGATCAGGCGCTCAAATGGAGCGCCGTGTCACCTGAGATGTTCGCTTCACAACTCAGAACCGATGCGGAGACGGCGAGAGCGCTTGCCACGGCCGCCGTCCGCGAGCTGTTCGAGGAGACAGGCGCCCTGCTCGCCGATCCGATGCCTACGGTCGACCTAGAGAAGGCCAGGGTCAAGGTGGAACGCCGGGAGATGACGTTAGGGGCGTTGGTGGGCGACGGCTCCGGGGCTCTTCAGGCTGATGCGCTTCACCCCTGGGCCCGCTGGATCACGCCCCCGGTCGAGCCACGTCGATTCGACACCTACTTCTTTGTCGCCACGCTCCCAGACGGCACTGACGCTTCCGCGATCAGCGGAGAGGCCGATCATGCTGACTGGTTCCTCGCACGTGATGTGCTCGACTCACAAGCGCGAGGCGAGAGTTTGGTGCTGCCACCAACGCGGGCTCTGCTTGAGGACCTCGTCGAGGCCGATTCGGTTGACCAGGTGATTCGCCTGGCACCGGAGCGTTCACTGGATCCCGTCAATCCCGAGATCCGCCAGAATGATGACGGCAGTATCGACGTAGTAGCGGGACGACGCGTCTATCAGGTGGTCGCCGCATCCGACTGAGCCAGCGTCGGTCGCAGGATCAGCCGGATCGGATTGTCGATCTTCTCATCCAAGCGACGGATCGCCTCGGCGGCATCCTCGAGGGGCAGAACCGCGCTGATCGAGCCAGACAGGTCAAGCCGCCCCCATGAGACCAGATCGATCAGTTCCGGCACGTCGGCATAGTCCTGACCGAAATGGCCTCGGATCGAGTGCTGGAAAACACTGAAATCAACGCTGTTCGCGATCGTGATGGGTTGGCCGCTGAGACCCACCAACACGACCCGGCCGCGACGGGCGAGGCTGCCGTTCAGCACCTGCTCTTGCGCCGCGGGTGTACCGGCGAAGTCGAGCGCGATGTCGAGCATGCGACCTCGGGTGGCCTCTACCAAATATTCGTGGAAGTCCGGGCTGATCGGATCGAGCGCGGCATCCGCGCCAAGTGCGAGCGCGCGCTCGCGCGCGGCAAGCAGAGGGTCGACCGCGACGATCGGAGCCGCACCGACGAGTCGCAGCAACTGGACGGCATGGGCACCGAGCCCGCCGACACCCCACACACCCGCCGACTCCCCCGCCCGGACCCGGCCGGTGGTCCGGATCGCGCTCCACGGGGTGGACACGGCATCCGGGATGATCGCGGCCTCCTCGAAGCCAAGGTCGTCGGGGATCGAGACAAGTGTCGATGAAGGCGTCACCACATATTCGGCCCATCCCCCGTCGTAGTCCACGCCCAGCGTGTGTGCTCCGTCAGGCCGCGGAATCAACGGCTGTAGTGCCACGCGATCGCCGAGGCTCCACCCCTTGACGTCTGAGGCGATTCTGGCGACGACGCCAGCGACCTCGTGGCCGAGGGTCAACTCGCCGGTGACGATACGCCGAGGCTTGATGAGTCCCTGGGCGATATGAACGTCAGAGAGACAGACACCGGCGGCCTCGACACGGACAAGGACCTCGCCGGAGCGGACGGTCGGAACGGGCACGCTCTTGGGCACCAATGTCCTGGTCTCGACGTCGAGACGCACGGCGCGCATCGAATCACCGATCTCGTACGCGGCGGAACTCACCATGACTTGAGGATCACCTATCGGCCGCGAATACGCCTCCTGAATCCCGCGGGCTGGAACATCAACCGGCGCTCGGGATCGGCTCGAGCAGCGAAGGACTCTCAAGCTGGCACGCCAGCATCAGAAAATTGCGTGTCCCTTCACGGCTAGCGGCGGCAGCACGGTAGCGCGCGACTTCATGCTCGAGGCGCACCGGGTCGCTGCTGTTGAAGATCATCATCTTGGTCTCCGACGATATGGGCGACGTGATCTCGGTGAAGACGCGCCGCCGATCGGCGGCGTATCGGTCGAGCACGATCTCGTCGGCCCCATCGCGAGCGAGCGCGGCCAGGACCTCGGTCGCCGCCAGGACGTCGAAGAAAGCACCAACGACACCGAAGCCACTCGTGGGAGCGGTGACGTGCGCTGCGGCGCCGGCGAGAATGACGCGACCCACCCGAAAGGTGTCGACGACGCGTTGATGCATACGCTGGGCGGTCCAGGTATCGACCCCGGGGTCGATACTGCCAGGCAGAACATCGGCCAAGACTGTCGGCATGCGCACATCGATCGTCGCCTCTGGAAGCCGGAGGTCCTCGGCATACAGGTACTGCCACAGGCCAGTGCGATCGATCTGGGCGATCAGGGCACCGCTGTCGGGATCGACGCGGGTGGCCGCCTGCCTGACCCCCAGCGTCGAGAAGTCGAATCTCAGTCTGACCGCGACAAAACGCTCCGGCCAGGTCATGCCTGGGAAGGCCAGACCCAGATGGCGCCGGACGAGGCTGTTCGCCCCGTCAACGCCGACGACCCAGCCTGCTCGGTACGTGTTCTCACCGCCGGGGCCAGCGGCGACCACGGTGCATCCGTCTTGATCCTGGTCGAGGCTCACGACCCGCGCGTCCCAAAGGATCGACACCGATGGCGTGGCGGAGAGGTGCCGGAGAGCGATGTCCACGAACTGGTTCTGGTCCATGTTGAGGGTGAATGGGTGCTCAACGACGTCGGACAGTGACGACAACTCGAACACGAGCGTCTCCCCGGTGCTCGGGACGTTCAAGGACACCGCCTCTTGCACGACCCCCACCGCCAGCATGTCGTCGAGGACCCCGAGTGCGTCGAGTCCGCTCATCATCGCCCAGTTGAGGACCAGCGCACCAGGCGCCGACTGGCCCTCCGGGCCGGGCTCAAGGACGGTCACGTCAAGCCCCGCGTGGGCAAGGCCCAACGCCTGCAGCAGTCCTAGTGGACCGCCACCCACGATCAGCACATTGTTCGTCGACATCGCACCTAGACTCGCACAACACCGGCGATGCCGTCTCGGTCGACTGGCACAAAGATTCGTCAACCGCCGTCGACGATGCCCAGCTCGGCCATCGCCCATGGACGCAGTTCCCGCTTCAGCAGCTTCGCGTTGGCGCTGCGTGGAAGCGGGTCGCTTCGCACCAGCACGGCGCGCGGACGCTTGTACGCAGCCAACTGCTCACGACATACATCTGCGACGGTGTCGGGGTCGAAACCCGGATCGACGGTCACCACGACGGCGACCGCCGTCTCGCCGAAGGTCTCGTGCGGGACACCGACGACGGCGACCTCCTGCACGCCGGGGAGTCGGTGCACGACGTCCTCGATCTCCTTGGGGTAGACGTTCAACCCGCCCGAGATGATCAGGTCCTTGGTCCGGCCCACGACCGTGATGTACCCATCGGCGTCGAGGTCGACCAAATCACCGGTATGCAGCCAGCCGCCGTGGAACGCCTCCACCGTCTGCTCGGGTCGGTTGTAGTAGCCGCGCATCGTGGCGAGCGAGCGGATCAATAGCTCACCACGGCCCTCGAACCGGATCGCGCCGTCTTGATCCTCGACCGCGATGTCCGTGTGCGGCAGCGGTCGTCCTGCTGACCCGTCATGCTCGGCGACCTCCTCTGCCGAGAGGACCGTCGCGATGGTCGGGAACTCCGAGAGCCCGTAGCCCTGGCACACAGCGACTCCAGGGAGCCCCGCCGCGCATGACTCGATCACCGACCGCGGCACCGGCTCCGAACCCGTGACAATCCACGCCAGCGAGCCACTGCTGAGCCGTTCGAGCAGGTCCGGCCGCGTGATGAACGCCCTCAACAGGCTGGGAACCAAGAAGACGTGCGTGATCTGCTGACGCTCGATCAGCTCGGTGAGCTGATCCGGCGTCGCGCCACCTGTCCGGCGGATCTCGGAGTAACCACCGATCCAGACCAGCGCCATAACCACATTGTGAAACCCGGCGGCCCAGGAGAACGACGGGATGACGGCGTAGCGGACGTCGCGAGTGAGACCGAGCCCGGAGATCTGGCCCGCGGCGTTCCAGATCACACCACTGTGCGTGTGCTCTGCCGCCTTCGGTAGACCGGTCGTCCCTGAACTGTAATAGAGGATGAAGGTGTCGTCGAGCGTCGGACCGTCGAGCGCCAGGTCGGACCGGGCGGCGGCAAGCATCGTCTCGTAGTCGACTGAGCTCGCGCCCGCCGCGGCCACGGCGTCATCGAGCGTCACGACGAGGTCGAATGGCTGGGAAAGCGACGCGACTGCCGACGTGGCGATATCGTCCATCACCAGAACAGTCGCCCCGCTGTCCTCGCATACGTGGGCGATCTCGGGGGCGGTGAGCAACACGTTGATCGGCACACACACCGCACCCATCGCGGCCAGGCCGAAGAACACCTCAGGCCACTCCAGCCTGTTGCCCATCATGACCGCGACCCGGTCGCCCGGTCGGACCCCCTGATGGACCAGCCCGCGCGCCACCTGCTCTGCCCGATCGCGCAGCTCCACGAAGGTCAGCGTGCGTCCCTCGAAGCCGAAGGCTGGCGCGTCACGATAGGGGGCACGGGCGGACCTGTCGAGGATCCCGAACACGTTGATCTGGAGATTCATGGCAGTGCCTTTCGTCGGTGGGGCGCGTCCGATTTCGGACGCCGGTCAGGCGCCAACCAGATCCAGTCCGCGCGCGAAAAGAGTGGGGACGGACGGCGCTATGCGCTCGTTCTCGGGGTCGACGCGGCGGCCGTTCCGGTGCAGACGCACGTTGAAGCCGGCGATCGAGCCGTAGCGGAAGCAGGCGTAGGCGCGGTACCAGTCGAAGTCGACGAGATCTCGTCCGGACGCAGCCTCGTACCATCCGCGAATGTCTGCGGGGTCGATGCGCACCTGGAGCATGGCGGCCCGCCGTTTCTCCCATGCCTCGATGTCAGTCATCATTGACAGCCATCCGATATCGACGTCGACTGGTCCGATCCCCGCGATCTCCCAGTCCACGATGGCCAGGACGTGGCCGTCGACAGCATCGAACACGACGTTGTTGGTCTGGTAATCACCGTGGAACAGCCCGATCTCGTGGCGGTCGGGCTCCGCTCTTCGGAGCGCCTGCACGAGGCGGCGACCGTCGGCGATCCCGGCATCCTCGGCAGCACGGTCAAGCAGTCGCTCCCAGAAGTCGAGTTCGTCAGGCATCGTGCGTGGTGTCTCCCAGCCGGCCAACTGTGATGTCCAGTCGAACCGATGTACACGGGCGATCGCCTCGATGGCTCGCTTCACATACGGTACGGGATCGCCGTCGATCGGAACGACCCCTGCGGAACGCTCGTACATGTGCAGCGGCCCGCCGGTGACGAACGTCTGCACAATCGCGTCGGTACCGAACCAGGCCGGGTCGTCGGTCGACCACACGAGGGGGGCGACCGGCAGGCCGGCTGCCTCAAGGGCGCCGATGAGAGGCACTTGTCGCAGGACGTCGGTGTTGCCGCGGCGGGTCACCCCGGGTGGTGCGAACCGGATCACCAGCCGGCGCGATTCGTCAGCGCCGTGCACCGTGAAGCCGAAGCTCAGCCCGGCATGGCCCGGCATGGGCGCGATGTCGGAGACCGTCGATTCGGGTGTGACGATCTCCTCGGCCCAGTGCTGCAGCCGCGGCCGGAGGCTGTCCTCGAAGGCGCTCACGAGGCCCAAGCGGACAACGCGGCATCGAGGTCGACGACCAACGATTCGGTGCCTTCCGCGCCGCGTCCGCGCGTCCGGGAGAAGCGAGGAGCCGACGAAGCGACGACATCGTCGCCGTCGGTCGTGACGAGCGAACGGCGTTCTGCGATATGTGGATGCTCGGAAGCCTCAGCGAACGTCAGTACGGGTGTCACGCAGGCATCCGTGCCGTCGAACACGCCAACCCAGTGGTCGCGGTCGTGCTTGCGAAACACCTCTCCGATCGTCTCGCACAAACTGGGCCAGGCCGACCGATTGTCACGATCGGGCAGCGACGATGCATCCAGACCGAGCCCTGCCAGCATAAGGGCGTAGAACTGAGGCTCAATGGCGCCGACGGCCATGAACCGGCCGTCGCTGCAGACGTACGTCCGATAGAACGGTGCGGCGCCATCGAGCAGGTTGCGCCCTCGGCCGTCCTCCCACTCGCCCATCGCTCGAAGTTCGTGGATCGGCTGCAGTAACGTGCTGACTCCATCAACCATGGCGCAGTCGACGACCTGCCCAAGACCGGATGACTGGCGCTCGTGCAGCGCCGCCAGAATGCCCGTCACCAGGAACATCGAGCCTCCGCCGTAGTCACCTACGAGGTTCAGGGGCGGCACAGGGATTTCCGTCGTGCCGATGGCTTCGAGGGCACCAGTCAGCGAGATGTAGTTGATGTCGTGGCCGGCCGTCGAAGCCAACGGGCCCGTCTGGCCCCATCCGGTCATGCGGGCATAGATGAGTCGTGGATTGATCTCGGCCAGCTCGTCCGGGCCCAGTCCAAGCCGGTCGGCGACACCTGGCCGGAAACCCTCGATCAACACATCGGCAGAAGCGGCCAGTTGGCGGACACGGGTGACGTCGTGGGAAATCTTGAGATCGGCGAGCACCGTCGTGCGGCCCCTGAGGGTGTGCGATGACATCGCGTACTCCGCTTCCGGAGTCGACGGCCGAACGACGCGAACGATCTCCGCACCAAGATCGGACAAGATCATCGCCGCGTGCGGTCCCGGTCCGATGCCGGCCAATTCGATGATCTTCAGTCCGTGCAGTGGTCCGCTCATGATGTGCCTTTCGTGGTGGGTGAACTGAGGCTGGTGTTGAAGAGGAGAACACCATGATTCGGTCCCGCATACTGGCGTCTCATGGTGTGGCGCTTCCTCGCCTCACCCGCAGCGACGGCGACCGCTCGATGTCCTCGCGGGCGTTCTGGAGGAGTTCGATGACCATCTCGCCGATGCCCTGGAAGCCCTCGCCCCGCGTCTGCCCGGTCCGGTGCCGGACATACATCTGCTCGAGGATGATGGCGAGCTTGAACTGGGAGAACACGACGTACCAGTCGAGGTCATCGACCTGCAGACCACGGCGGGTGATGTAGTGCTCGATCACCTGATCGCGAGTCGGGAAGCCCTCGAAAGCCGTAAGTCCGTCGGTGATCGGGTTGAACGGGCGGTCGACCTCGTCCCAAAACATCAGCAGCATGCCGAGATCGGCGAAGGGGTCGCCCAGGGTGGCCATCTCCCAGTCGAGGACTGCCGCGATACGAGTGGGGTCGTCGGCCCTCACCATGACGTTGTCGATGCGGTAGTCCCCGTGCACGACCGACGCGGTGTTGCTCTGCGGCATGCTCGCGCGCATGGCGTCCACGACGTCGTCGACGTGCGGCAGCTCGCGGTCCTTGATCACAAGATACTGACGTACCCACCGGTCGACCTGGCGCTGCAGGTAGCCGTCCGGACGGCCGAGGTCACCCAATCCGGCGGCGTCGAAGTCGGCATCATGCAGATCGGCCAAGGTGTCGACGAGAGACCGGCCCAACTCCGCCCTGACCTGCGGGGACAGCGGCTCGACCATATCGGTGGTACGAAGCACCTGGCCGGCGACCTCGTCCATCAGGTAGAACTGCACGCCGAGGACCGATTCGTCGCGGCACAAGGTCACCATCGAGGGCACCGGCACCGCGGTCGATGCCAGGCCGGCCATGACGCGGTGCTCACGGGCGACGTCGTGCGCACCCTTCAGGATGTCGCCCAGCGGCGGTCGGCGCAGGACCCAACGGCTTGAGCCGTCCGAGACGAAATACGTCAGATTCGACCGCCCTCCACTGATGAGCCGCGCCGTGAGCGGGCCGTCCAGTGCGACGGACTCGCGCTTCAAGTAGGCCGTCAGTGCCGTCAGGTCGAGCCCATCGGGCGAACCGTCTGCGGTCATGCCGTTCCCCCTGGGTGGGTCGTGAGGTCGAAGAGTCGTGGGCGACGCAGCTCGTTCTTCGCGATGGAGCGGACATGCACCTCGTCGGGACCGTCGAAGATCCGCATCGCTCGATGCCAACCCCACATCGCGGCGAGAGGGACGTCGTCGGAGACGCCGGCGCCGCCATGAATCTGGATCGCCCGGTCGATCACCTGGGTCGCGACCCGGGGGACAACGACCTTCGCCAGCGCGACGTGGTTCGCAGCAGCCTTGTTGCCGTGCAGGTCGATGATGCGCGAGGTCTGCTGGCACATCAGGCGGGCTTGCTCGATCGCGAGCCGGGACTCGGCGATGTCGCTCTGCACGAGGCCCTGCTCGGCGAGCGGCTTGCCGAAGGCGATCCGCGACTGCGAGCGAGCCACCATCATCGACAGAGCTCGCTCGGCCGCTCCGAGAGCACGCATGCAGTGGTGGATGCGTCCTGGGCCCAGACGCGCCTGCGCCATGGCGAAGCCACCACCCTCTTCGCCCAGGAGATTCAATGCCGGAACACGGACGTCCTCGAGCAGCACTTCGCAGTGGCCATGCTGGTCGTGGCGTCCGAAGACCGGGACATCACGCAGGATCGTCACGCCGGTGGCATCGACCGGCACCAGTACCATCGACTGCTGCACGTGGCGCGGGGCACCCGGGTCGGTCTTGCCCATCACGACAAGGACCGCACAGCGTGGATCGGCGGCGCCGCTCGTCCACCACTTGCGACCGTTGACGACGTAGTCGTCACCATCACGCTCGATGCGGGTCTCGATGTTGGTGGCATCGCTGCTCGCGACGCCCGGCTCGGTCATCGCGAATCCGGAGCGGATGGTCCCGTCCAGCAGCGGCTGGAGCCACCGCGTCTTCTGCTCGTCCGTGCCGAACAGGTGCAACAGTTCCATATTGCCGGTGTCCGGCGCCTGACCGTTGATCGCCTCAGGTGCAAGTTCCAGACTCCAGCCGGTGATCTCGGCCAGCATCGCGTAATCGAGCTGGCTGATGCCCGACGTCGCGGGAAGGAACAGGTTCCACAGGCCGCGACGTCGTGCCTCCACCTTGAGGTCCTCGATAACTGGCGGAAGTGTGTGGTCATCGGCCCCCTTCCCCGCGCGGTACGCGTGGTAGGCGGCCTCGGCCGGAAACACGTGCTGCTGCATGAAATCGACCAGCAATTCCCGCAACTCCAACGCACGGGGCGAAGGGCGGAGATCGAGCAGGGCGGGGTCGAACAGCGCGGTCATGCGTCTCGGCTCGGTCGGGCGTGGAAGGTGGTCACCGGCGAGTGTGCGATGCTGCGGACGTCCTTCGACATCGCGTCGGTGGGCGCATTGGGCGCCGTGGGGCGGTTGAGAGCGGTCGTCGGAACGTGATCCGTGATGTCGAGCCGGACGTCAGCCATGTGGCGCCCTATGACCCCGACCAGCGGGGGGGCCGCTTCTCGGCGAAGGCCGCGGTGCCTTCTTTCATGTCGTTGCTGTCGAGGATGTGCGCGATGAGTTCGCCGTTGAGACGCCACGCGTCGGCGTCCCAGTCCGAGCCGGCGCCTGAGGCGCAGTCGATGAGCCGCTTTGTTGCCTGGATCGCCAGGGGCGCGCCCGCGGCTATGGCCTCGGCGAGACGGAGAGCCTCGCCGAGCACGTCCGCGGTCGGGACGACCCGGTTGACCAAGCCCCAGCGCAGTGCTGTCTCGGGCGAGAGCGGCTCACCCAGCAGTGCCGCCTCCATCGCGATCTTCGCGGGCAGCTGACGCGGCATCATGATCAGGCCGCCCGCTGCGGCGAACAGTCCCCGCTTTACTTCGGGCAGTCCCAAGGCGGCGTCCTCGCTCAAGACGGCCAGGTCGCAGCGCAGCACGATCTCCGTGCCGCCGCCGAGAGCGAAGCCGTTGACCGCGGCGATCAGCGGCTTGCTCACGGCATGCTCAACGAGGCCCGCGAATCCCCATTCGGGGTGGCCGGGGGCCGCCAAGCTCTCGCCCGCGTTCAGCCCCTTGAGGTCCGCACCAGCGCAGAACGCGCGGCCCGAGCCGGTGATGACGCCGACCCGTAGCTCTGGGTCGGCGTCGAGCTCCTCGAGAGCCTCGCCGACTCTGCCGGCCAGGTCGGCATTGACGGCATTCATGGCGTGCGGGCGATTGAATGTGATCAGTGCGACGTTGCCGCGTTTCTCCAGCGTCGCGGCCGGACCGGTCTGGTCGATCGTGTCGATCATCGTCGTCAGTGCCTCGTCAGATTCGTTCGATGATGGTGGCGTTGGCCATGCCGCCGCCCTCGCACATGGTCTGCAGCCCGTAGCGACCGCCAGTCGACTCCAAATGGTTGACCATCGTCGCGAGCAGGCGGGTACCGGAACTGCCGAGTGGGTGACCCAGGGCGATCGCACCACCTCGGGGGTTAAGCCGTTCCGGGTCGGCACCGAACTCGCGCGCCCATACGAGCGGGACGGGCGCGAAGGCTTCGTTGACCTCGAACGTGTCGATGTCATCGATCGACAGGCCCGAACGAGCCAGGGCCTTCTGGGTCGCCGGGATGACGCCGGTCAGCATCAGCAGTGGATCGCTACCCGTGACGGAGAAGGTGTGGAACCGGGCGCGAGCGGTCAGCCCAAGTTCCTGAGCCTTATTCTCGCTCATGATCAGTGCAGCCGAGGCGCCGTCAGTCAGGGGCGAGGAGTTGCCCGGCGTGATGACCCAGTCGATCTCGGGGAAGCGTGCGCTGGTCGCCTCATCGCGAAAAGCCGAGCCGAGGCCGCCGAGCGACTCAACTGTCGTCGACGCGCGGACGGTCTCGTCGACCGTGTGCTTGCCGGTCGTTCCGTCGGGCCCGGATACATCCACGGGCACGATCTCGGCGTCGAAGCCGCCCGCGGCCTGCGTCTGCGCTGCCCGCTCGTGTGAGCGGGCGGAGTACTCGTCGAGCTCGGACCGGTCCAGCTTCCACCTGGCTGCGATGATCTCGGCCGAGATGCCCTGGTTGACTAAGCCCTCGGGGTACCGCTGGGCAAGAGGTGCCGTCGCATCGCCTCGGGCATTCGCTGTACCCATCGGCACTCGACTCATGCTTTCGACGCCGCAGGCGATGGCTATGTCATAGGCGCCGGCGATCACTCCCTGCGCCGCGAAATGCGCGGCCTGCTGGCTCGAACCGCACTGTCGGTCGACCGTCGTACCAGGTACCGATTCGGGCAGTCCGGCGGACAACGCCGCAGTGCGGGCGATGTTGAGGGCCTGGTCCCCGACCTGCCCGACACAACCCGCGATGACGTCATCGACCGACTTGGGATCGACATCCGCGCGGTCCAGGAGCGCTCGGAGGGTCGTGGCGAGCAGGTCCGCCGGGTGCACTCCGGACAATGCACCACCCGGCTTCCCCCGCCCGGAAGCGGTCCGGACGATGTCAACGATGACGGCAGATGTCATGAGGTATTCCTTCGGTAGCCGGACGATGGATCGCGACGATAGAGCGCCCGCGAGTGGTCGCCAATCGAGAGTTCCGAGGTCCAGAACAAGGCCGCGGATCCCAGCCTGGAGGCCGCGATAACCGAGGCGGGCCATCGCCCGCCACGATGGGACGTTCGCCCGCGAGGTCAACGAGCGCGGTCATGCTGACTCGATCCGTCGGATAGCTCGATCGAAGAGGCGCAGCGTCGTCTCGTGCAGGCGACGCCCGGTCTCGACTGACGCGAGGCCCGCCAGTGATCGCGCATACGTGCCTTCGAGGACGATGCCGAGTTTGAAACATGCCAGCACGATGTACCAGTCGATGCCTGAGACGTCACGTGCGGAGCGCTCGGCATAGCATCGGACGATCTCGGCCTCGGTCGGCACGCCGGGGCCCTGAGCGTACGCCGAGCCGAGCAGGTCCTCGCGCTCCCCCGGCCCTGGCCACAGCGACAGCATCCAGCCGAGGTCGAGCAGCGGGTCTCCGATCGTGGACATCTCCCAGTCCACGATCGCGGCGATCTCGGGGGCATTGTGGCGAAACATGACATTTGAGAGCTGGAAGTCGCCGTGCAGGATGCCAGGCGTCCACACCGTCGGCCGATTCCGGTCCAGCCAGTCGGCGACCCGCGGTACATCACCGATCGCGGGTCCCGGATAGCCGTCGAGTTGCGCGTACGACTCCAGCTCGCCGAGCCAACGTGGCACCTGCCGCTCAAGAAATCCGTCGGGTCTACCGAACCCGTCAAGCCCCACCGCGACCGGGTCCACCGCGCCAAGGGTCGCGAGCGCCTCAGTCATGCTGTGTCCCATGCGGCGGCGGGGACCAGGATCGTCGGTGTACTCGGTGGGCATCGTGACGCGAGGGTTGTACCCGTCGATCGGCTCCATCAGATAGAAGACCGCGCCGCCCAGCACCGATTCGTCGGCGCAGCTCGCGATGAGCCGGGCGTGCGGTACGTCGGTGTGCCCGAGGGCGTCGAGCAGCGTGATCTCGCGCCCCATGACCGCGTTGCTGCCGGTGCGCAGGTGCTGCGGGCCCCGGCGCAGGATATAACGACGACCGGATCGCACGAACGAGACCATGATGTTCTGGGTCCCGCCCGCGAGCGATTCGATCTGCTCGATGGGTCCAGCACCGAGACCGAGGTCATCCATCCAGCCCGCCACGGCCGGCGCGTCGATGGGTTGGGCATCGGCGGAGGTCGTCATCGGCAGTCCTCTGGTCGGCCGGAAGCAGATGTCCGGCGATTCATTCACTTGCATCACCAATCGCGTCGATCGAATCATATCCTCACCCAGGCCCGACGCCAACCGGTACGCTCAGGACATGACCGCCAGCACGACGCCTCGCCCCACGACGCCGGCGGCCCAGTCAGCGATCATCGCGGCGGCTGAGCAACTGTTCGCCGCGCAGGGCATCGAGGGCGTATCCCTGCGGGAGATCATGCGGGCCGCCGGACAGCGCAACACGACGTCGCTGCAGTACCACTTCGGCGACCGCGACGGCCTGCTCCGGGCGCTCGTCGAGAAGCACGTCGCATCGATCGCCCTGCGCCGCGCCGCACTTCTCGACCTGCTCGCTACCCGCGAGGAGATCACGCTGCGCGATGTCTGCACGGCGCTCGTGCAGCCTCTTGTCGCCAAGCTGGACGATCCGGACGGCGGCCCAGAGTTCCTGCAGATCGCGGCGCAACTGGTCAACCGAGACAACCGGCTGATCGACCCCGACGAGCCGGCGGGAGCGATCATCTACGATCGCGGAGGAAGCCAGGACCGATGGAGCCGACTCGTGGAGCACCACATGCCTCCGGGCACGGCTGGCAGCCCACTGCACCGCCGGTTCGCCGCGATCCGGTTCGCGTACATCGAAACCGGACGTCGGGCCGCGAGCCATCTCGAAGGCGATCACGCCTTGTTCTCCAGCCAGCTCGTCGATCTGTGCGCAGCACTGCTGGGGGCCGAGATCTCCGCCGAGACGCAACTCCTGCTCGACAGGCGCCAGCACCGCGGTGTGGACCAGGCCTGAGGCAGGGGTCCACGGACCGGAAAAGTGCCGTGCTGGGTCGACGTCCCCCAGATAACGTCCTGGCCATGCGTCTGACGTCCAGGCTCTTTCCGGGTCACAGCAACTACGGCGACCTGCCGTGGCGGGCGCCGGCGACGACGCCTGAGCAACACGTCGAGACGCCCCACATCGCGATGGCGCGCACCCAGTGAGGGCGTGGCACGTCGAGTCTCTCGGCGCTCCGACCGACGTCATGCGCCGCGTCGAGACCGAGGACCTAAGCCCCGGACCCGGTCAGGTGATGGTGCGTGTCGCGGCCTGCGCGCTGGGATTCCCAGACCTCCTGATGTGCAGAGCGGGCTACCAGCACCAGCCTGCTCTGCCCTTCTCTCCTGGTGCCGAGATCTATGGCGAGATCGTCCACGTCGGCCCGGGGGTCGACCTCGGGTCCCTCGCACCAGGCTCGAAGGTCGTCGGCCTCGGTGTCGACCTGCACGGAGGTCTCGCCGAATACGCCCTGATTCCTTCCACGATGGTCTTCGCAGCACCAGACGGACTCGACGCCGCGGAGTCGTCGGCCCTGCTGGGCGCCTATCTGACCGGTTGGCTGGCCCTCTACCGCACGGCACGACTCCAGGCCGGGGAGGTGCTGCTCGTACACGCCGCGGCGGGCGGCGTCGGCAGCGCTGCGGTGCAGTTAGGCCTCGCGGCGGGTGCGACCGTCATCGGCGTGACGCGGGGCGAACGCAAGGCAGCCATCGTCCATGACCTCGGCGCCCACCGGGTCATCGACCGCGAGCGCGCGTCCGTCGTCGACGCCGTCAACGTGTTCACGAACGGGAACGGCGCCGACGTCTCCTTCGACCCTGTCGGCGGACCGTCGTGGTTCGAGTCGACCAAATGTGTCGCCTTCGAGGGCCGGCTCCTGCCGATCGGTTTCGCTGGCGGCGAGATCCTCTCGCAACCGCTCAACCACCCCTTGGTCAAGAACTATTCGATCCTCGGCGTCAACTCCGGACTCTTCACCGTCAAGCGCCCCGACGTGGTGGCGCAGGCCGTCACCGAACTGTCCGGTCTTGTCGCATGTGGGGCGGTTCGCCCGCTGATCGGCCAACGCGTTCCCTTTGCGGAGGCACCGGGCCTTGCAGGAGATCGACGACGGCCTCACCACTGGCCGGACGGTCGTCATGGTGGACGGAGCCCTCACATGACGCTTCCACCTACCGGCGAGCGCGCGCTCGCTGCCACTCATCACCGACCCACCGCACAACCCACCCAGGAGACAACCAGCATGGAAGAGTTCAAGGACAAGGTCGTCGTCGTGACCGGCGGGAGCCGGGGCATGGGCAAGCAGGTCGTGCTGGCGTTCGCCGAGCGCGGTGCCCACGTCGTCATCGCGAGCCGCAAGCTCGAGGCCTGTGAAAGCCTCGCTGAAGAAGTCCACTCGCGGTTCGGCGTCCGCGCGCTGCCTGTCGCCTGTAACGTCAGCGACTGGAGCCAGTGCGATGAGCTCGCCGAGGCTACGTATGCCGAGTTCGGCCGCGCCGACATCCTGATCAACAATGCCGGTCTGTCACCGCACTACCCAAGCCTCATCGAGGTCACCGAGGCGCTGTTCGACAAGACCATCGCGGTCAACCTGAGGGGCCCGTTCCGGCTCTCGGCGGTGTTCGGCCACAGGATGGTCGAGGACGGTGGCGGCGCAATCGTCAACATCGGCTCCATCGAGGCGATACGGCCTGAGGTCGGCGCCTTGCCCTACGCAGCGGCCAAGTCGGGCCTGCATGTCCTGACCGAAGGCTTCGCACAGGCTTACGCGCCGACCGTTCGGGTCAACACCATCCAGCCGGGACCGTTCCTGACCGACATCGCCGATAACTGGGCAGAGGGTGCCCGTGAAAAGATCGAGGCAAGTGTCGTGCTCGGCCGGTGCGCCGAGCCTGAGGAGGTCGTAGGCGCGGTGCTGTTCTTCAGCGGCTCGGCCTCCTCCTACTCCACCGGCGCCGTGCTGCGCGTCGACGGTGGATGGAAGTAGAACGATGATCACCGGACGCAGTTGGCGTGCACGGGAGTTCGGGGACCCGCAGGCGGTCCTGCGGTTGGAGGACGTCGCATGGGAGCCACCGGCTCCTGGCCGGCTCTTGGTCCGGGTCTCCGCTTGCGGCGTTGGCCTGCCGGACCTGCTGATGGTGCAGGGACGCTATCCGCTCACGCCCAGCCCGCCGGTTCAGCCGGGTCAGGAGGTCGTCGGCGTCGTCGTGGCGGCCGGCGCGGAGACCGACTTCCGGGTCGGTGACCGGGTCATGGGTCTGACGCCGTTCCCTGAGGGGGAAGGCGGCTTCGGCGATCACGCGTACGTGCGCGCGTCGAAGACGATCCTGGCTCCGTCAACGCTGTCCGACGAGGAGGCCGCCGGCTTCATGATCGGCTTCCGGACTGCCCACGCGGCACTGATCAGCCGACTGACAGTGGAGCCCGGGCAGACCGTTGCCGTACTGGGCGCCAGCGGCAGTTCGGGGCTCGCTGCCGTCAGCCTCGCCAAGGCGTTGGGTGCACGGGTGATCGCCATTGCCAGCAACCCGGACAAGCTTGCCTTCTGCGCCGGCAGCGGCGCCGACGACTGCATCGACTATCGGACGTCCGACGTCGGTGCCGAGATCCTTGCGCTGACCGATGGCGACGGGGCAGACGTCCTGTTCGATCCTGTCGGCGGGGACGTCGCCGCACAAGCCGTCAAGGGCGTCCGAAGTAGGGGATCGATCGCCGTGATCGGGTTCGCGAGCGGTCAGTGGATCGACGCCCCGGTCGCTGAGGTCGTGATGCGCAACCTGGCGTTGGTGGGTGTCTTCGCCGGCGGCTTCACGATCGAGGAGGATGCCGCAATGAACCGGAGGCTGCTCGACCTCGCGACGAGTGGAAGCATCCGCCCCGCGCTCGGCGGGTCGCACCCGTTCGCCGAGGTGCCCGACCTGCTGCACCGTCTGGACCGCGGCGTGCCGCCGGGCAAGATCACGGTGACGGTCGGCGCGACCTGAGCCGTTTCAAAAGCCGTGCTCGGCCCACCACGAATGCGGCGACTGTACATACCCGTGGGAGCGAGTCGCTCAGATCTCTGGCGCCCTTAGCGAACATCACGAGAGAGAAAGAGAGAAGAGCTGTTCCGCTCGGCGGAAAACGCCACGACCCCGCTCGGGGAACCACTACATGCTTGCGCGAGCACGCGATCACAACGGACGCTGAAGCGGTGGCGTCGTCCGCCCAAGCCCCCAGGAGAGTCCCAGCATGCCGACGGCCCTGAACGAATCCGTGATCGTCGTCGCCGGGGGCGCCCGTGGCATCGGCCGCGCGACGGCCCTCCGACTCGCCGAACGTGGTGCGACGGTCGCCGTGCTCGACATCGACCTCGATGCCGCTGCCGCTTACAGCGAGAAGCTCACTGCGGCGACGGTCGAGCAGGAACTGGTCGACCGGGCCGGGGCAGGTCTAGGGGTCCAGGTCGACTTGACCGATCCCGACGCAACCGAGGAAGCTGTCAATCGCGTCGCAGAGCACCTCGGGCGCATCAATCATCTTTTCATTCCCGCAGGCGGAGCCGTCACACCGTTCCCGGACAGCGCCGCGAGTCAGACCTCTTTCGGCGACCTCAACACCATCGTCGCGGTCAACCTGACAACGGTCGTCAACTGCTGCCGGTCCGTCGTGCCTCACATCAAGGCAGCCGGCGGCGGCTCGATCATCACCGTGTCGAGCGGCTCGGGCTTCACGGTCGCGCCGGGCGGCTACATCGCGGCCTACGGCAGCAGCAAGGCCGCCGTGCTGCATTACACGCGGTACCTGGCTGCCGAATTGGGCAGGGACGGAATCCGGGTCAACTGCATCGCCCCGGGCGTCATCCGCACATCCCGCGTCGTCGCGCAGTCAAAAGTCACCGGATTCGTCGCCGACGACGAGGAGCTCGCCGCGATCCCTCTGCAGCGACAGGGCGAGCCCTCCGATGTCGCCGATGTCGTCGAACTCCTGCTCAGCCCGCTAGCCGGCTTCCTGACCGGCCAACTCCTCGCGGTCGACGGCGGAGCCACGATTCTCTGACCGTCTCCGCTCTTGCCCACTGATCCATCGGTGACCAGGAACACATTCCGTGCCGTATGCCCACACCGCCGACGGCGTCTCTCTGTTCTATACCGAACTCGGCGAGGATGGCCCACCCATCATGCTCGTCCATGGCTGGGGATGCGATTCGAACGACTGGATATGACAGATCCCCGTTCTCACGCAGCGCCACAAGGTCAATGCCGTCGACTTGCGCTGCCACGGCCATTCATCGGTGACGACCGACGGATACCGCGGTACCGACTACGCGGACGACCTGAGCCCGTTGATCGGGGCGCTGGGCTGTGGTCCGGTCGTCCTCGTGGGCCACTCCCTCGGCGGATACATCGGTGCACATCTCGCCGTCGAACACGCTGAGGACGTACGCGCCCTCGTCTGCATCGATCCGTCCTATGCGCCGTCGATGGCAGCACCTGACCCGTCCGAACTGATCTCGGCTCTCCGGTCCGAGGGATGTCACGACCTATGCAGCCACTGTTCACGAGCTTCGAGGCCGCGGACACTCCGGCCCACTTGACGACATGGCACCTGCGCCGACTCCTGACGGTTCCACAGCACGTGTTCTCTGAGTCCATCGCGGGGATGGTGACCAACAATGCGCCACACGTCGACGCGCCGATGCTTCGTCAGCGTTCGTGTCCAACCTTGACGTTCGTCCGTTCTGCTTCCGACAGCGCCTGGGCGAATGCGGCGGCCGGTTCGGGACCGGGCCGGACCGAGGCAGGGGACGAGTCCGGCCATTGGCTGCGCCAGGAGAAGCCTGCCGAGTTCAACGCCCAACTCGATGAGATCGGGTGACCATGCACCACCAACATGTGTGGGCCGATCCCGGACGGGACCGGCCCACACATGTTCTGGGCGGCTTCGGCTCAGCCGACGAGGCGCCCCATCAGGGTGCGGCCCACGACGATGCGCTGCACCTGTCCTGAGCCTTCGAAGATGTCCATGATCTTGACATCGCGATACCACTTCTCCAGCAGGAGTTCCTGACTCGTGCCCTCGGGCCCGAGCAGTTGCATGCAGCGCCGGATGACCCGTTCGACGGTCTCTGGCGGATACCCTTTGCCGGCTGCCGAGACCGCTCGGTCCTCGTTGCCGGAATCGACGAGGGACTGACCGCGAAAGCATACCCGCCGGCCGCGCTCGAGCGCGAAGTTCATCGCCTCGAGGTCCCGTTCGATACTGGCCCACCGCTGTGGCGTGAAGCCCGTCTTCTGCCCCGCCAGGATGCTGGTCGTGACATCGATCGACGCCTGACCCAGTCCGATCGCCATCGCCGCCATATTGGGCCGGTTGTTGGACAGCGCACCCAGCGCACCACCCTGACCGCTCCGGCGGGGGGTTGAATCGCCTGCGGCGTTCCAGCCGAGTTGATTCTCGACCGGTATGACGCAGTTGTCGAACAACAGTTGCGACGTGACCCAGCTGCGGATGCCGAGCTTCTCCTCGTTCTCCTTGACGATCACGAAGCCCGGTGTCCCTGCCGGAACCACAAAGGCACTGATGCCCTTGGCGCCCAGCGACTTGTCGGTCGTAGCGAACACGACGACATAATCCGATGTGGCGCCGCCCGTGCAGAAGATCTTGCTGCCGTTGAGGATCCATGAATCGCCGTCGCGGACGGCGGTGGTCGAGACCTGCGACGTATCGGAACCGAAGTGCGGCTCAGTAAGCGCGAACCCGGTAGGAAGACCCCGCTCGACCACAGGCTTGTACCACTTCTCGATCTGCTCGTCGGTGCCCATCGACTCGACGACGAGATGGCCGATACCGCCACCCAACGTCGGGTGCACCCAGATGTCGCCGTAATTGATGTTCTCGTAGAAGACCAGGCTGCTGACCCACGACCCCTCTTCGAAGGTGGGGACCGGATCGGGTTCGGCGAGGTCGGTCCGACCCAGAGGAACCGGACTCGTGTCGAGCACCTTGGCCCAGTTGGCGGGGGGCTTGTGGTCGGTATCTGCCTGCCGGGCGAAGGGACGGACCTCCGAGGCGGACCAGTCGCGAAGTTCGCGGCCGTACGTCGCGAGTGGCTTGCTGAGCTGGTAGCTGTAGGACATATCAGTTCCTCTGTTCAGAGCGCGGGCTCGAAGGCCGAGCGGTTCGGGTCGAAGTCGAGTGCTGCGAGCGTGGCAGCCGATCGGTACCAGATCTCCACTGGATGGTCCCGAATAAAACCGTGGCCGCCCAGGGTCTGCACGCTGTCACGGGTGGCGTCGAGGGCGACCTCGGATGCATACGCGACGGCCTGCGCGACATCGGTCTCATCAACGCCGGCGCCCAAGTCGAGCCGCTCGGCGACGTCCTTGATCTCGAGCCGCGCCGCGTCAAGGCGCATCACGCCCTCCGCAAGGGGGAATGAAACGCCTTGGAAGCCCGCGATCGGCGTGCCGAACGCGATGCGGGTCGTGGCGTAGTCGGCGGCGTACTCGATGGCGCGCTGTGCGGTACCGATCTGGGCGGCCGCGGCCAGCAATCGCAACTGCTGAATCGACGTTGTCAGTGCGTCTGCGTCAGCGTCGACACCGCCGAGCAGCGCCGCGGTCGTCGTTGTGACGTCGAGCGTGAGCGATCCCGCCGAGACAGCGTCCAGGGCGAGATGGCGGGCCGTGTCGTCGACCGATATGCCATCGTCGGCGCTGCTCAGCACGACCGCGCGCAAGGTACCGTCGTGAGCGTCTCGGCCCACCACGACGAGCGGGTCGGCGGTGGCGGCGAACGCCACACCCACCTTGTGACCGGTCACATGAACGGTGTCGCCATGGATCGACACGGTGGTCTCAAGGTCGGCTGGCCCGCGGCCGTATCCTTCGTGCAGGGCTACAGCGCCGCGGACGTCCGGATCGGAAACGAGGACGCGCAGGCGATCGGTCTGGGCCGGTGTGCCGTGACGTGCGATCAACCCCGCGGCCGCTCCGCTCCACACCGCGGCCAGCGCGATGCCTGCGTCGCCGTGCGCGAGATTCTCGACGGCAATCAGTTGCGTCAAGGGGGCCGGCACCCCGCCACCGCCGAGCTCCTCCGGGATCGGTACGGTCAGCCCGCTCACGAAGAGCTTGCTCCAGACGTCCTTGGGCACGGCCTGCGACTCCTCTGCCTCACGGGCCGCGGGCGCCAGCACTTCGGTGGCGAGGTTGCGGGCCAGTTCAGCGACGGCCTCGTGCTCTTCATCGGGTTGCAGGTACATCCGTGGGTCTCCTAGCTCGTCTGGCGCGGGTGTCACCGGATCACCGGCGAACCTGATCGGATCATTCGTGACTCGGGTCGTCGCAGCAACGCGCTGTTCCGCTCCCCGGAAGCGGCTCGAGGAACGTTCCAGAGATCGGAAAGCGCCCGGGCTCGGCTGCGTGAGCGCGCCTACTGTCACGGGCATGGACCTGGGGATCACCGGCCGCGCCGCGATCGTGACAGGCGGCAGCAAGGGTATCGGCCGGGCCTGCGTTGAGGCCCTACTGGCCGAGGGCGCGATGGTGTGCGCTGTCAGTCGTGACACGACGCCGCTGGACGGCCTGGTCGCGGACCACGGCGCTCGCCTCGTGACGGCGGCTTGCGACCTGACGACTACGAATGGGTGCGACGCTGCAGTGCGAGCGTGCCTCGATGCGTTCGGACACGCCGACATTCTGGTCAACTGCGCGGGATCGGCCGGGATGGGTAACGTGCTTGACCTTCCGGTGGAGGCGATCGACTCCGCACTCCTCCTCAAACTGCACGGCTACCTTCGGATGGCGCAACAAGTCGCCCCGTCGATGATCGAACAGCGCTGGGGTCGCATCGTCAACGTCGCGGGAAGTGCCGGCACCAGCCCGACAGCCGACAACCTCCCCATGAGCCTGGCCAATATCGGCGTACACAACCTGACTCGCGCGCTGAGCGACGAACTGGCGCCATCGGGCATCCAGGTCAACCTGGTGGCTCCGGGGCTGACACTGACCGGCCGTGCCACCGCGCTCTTCACCGAGGCCGCCGCGGAGCGAGGCCGCGACCCATTGGACCTGATCGCCGAGGCCGGTGCCGCGGTGCCGGTCGGTCGCGCGGCCCAGCCCGACGAAGTAGCCCGCGTCGTGACGTTCCTGGCATCTGAGGCATGCAGCTATGTGCAGGCTTCGGCGCTCTACATGGACGGCGGCGCCCGCCGCGCGACCCCTTGAGGACCAACGAAGGAGAACCTCCCATGCTCGACGACATCGTGATTCTGGAGGCAGGCCGCCGCATCTCGACTGGCTACGCGGGACGCCTGCTCCGCGACGCCGGCGCGACCGTCGTGCGCCTCGAACCCGCCAAGGGCGATCCCCGCCGTGTCACCGAGCCTGCGTACGCCGAGTACCTGCATGCGGGCAAGGGCTCGGTGACGTCGGTCACCGAGTCTGCCTCGGGTACCGAGCTGGCTGAACGCGTCGACGTCGTCTTGTGCGACGAGGAGCCTGCGGCGCAGGAGCTCATCGCCCACCTTCGCTCTCGCCACCCACGGGTCGTGGTGGTGACGGTGTCGCCGTACGGTCTGACCGGCCCTGACGCTGCCACGCCCGCGACCGACTTCACGCTGCAGGCCGAAGCGGGGATCTCGCTGGTTCATCCCACCAGTGACCGGCCCGCCGTCTCCGCCGGCGTCCCGCTGGCCGAGTTGACGGCGGGCGCCGCGGCCGCGATGAGCGTCGCTGTCGGGCTGCTGGCCGCTGACGCCGACGCGAGCGGTGTGACCGCCGATGTCTCGTTGTTCGAGTCGGCCATCGCGTTGCAACAGTTCCCATGGCTTTACAACCGTATCGAGCATCATTCGCCGTATCCGCTGCCGCAGGCACCTATTCCGGGGATCGAGCGCGCCAAGGACGGCTGGGTGGCGATCGTCAGTGTGACTCCGGCACAGTGGCAGGACCTGAAACGCATCGCCAACGTGTCCGGCCTTGACGACGCTCGCTTCGACGTCCTCGGCGATCGTGTCGTGCTGGCCGACGAGGTCACAGCACTGGTACGTGAGTTCACCATGAAGCACACCGTCGATGAACTGGTCGAATTGGGCGCCGCCAACCGTGTGCCCATCGTGCCCGTCACGTCGCCGGGCTCGATCGCGTCGATTCCGCCCTTCGCCGCACGCGAGACCTTCGTACCGAGCGCGGACGGCGATTTCATCGCACCCCGTCCCCCGTTTCGCGTCGACGCGGATCGATCGTGGAGTCCCGAACGCCTAGTGCCCGCGGGGCACGACGACGACCGCGACTGGTCAGCCCTGCCGCCTCGCACGCGCAACTTGACCGGCGGGATCGACACTCGACGCCCCCTGGCCGGTCTCAAGGTCGTCGAATTCGGAACATTCCAGGCCGGGCCCCTGGTGACGATGAATCTGGCGAGCCTTGGTGCAGAGGTCATCAAGGTGGAGACCGTCAACCGGCCGGACATGATCCGCTTCAACGGCGTGGCTATGACGGTTGACCGCAGTTGGGAACGTCCTGCGTCATTCATCGCCGTCAACCTCGGCAAGAAGGGCATCACCGCCGATCTCGCCGACCCGCGCGGACTGGCCGTCGTACGTGAGCTCGTCGCGGACGCCGATGTCGTGCTGGAAAACTACGGTCCACGCGTGCTGGAGTCGCGTGGGCTCGACTACGAGTCGATACGGGCGTTCAATCCCGACATCGTCATGGTCCGGATGCCGGCATGGGGTCTCGACGGCCCCTGGCGCGACCGTCCGGGCTTCACCTACACCGTCAACGCTGTCTCAGGGATGGCCGAACTGACCGGCTACGCCGACGGGGAGCCACTGCTGACCGGCACGGTCGTCGATCCATTTGCCGCTGTCGTGTGCTCGTTCGCGACACTCGCGGCCGTCCGGCGGCGGCGAGTGACGGGGCGCGGCGCCTATCTCGAGGTTCCCCTGTGCGATGTCGCGACCCAACTGACCACCGAGGCGGTCGTGGACGAGTCCGCGCACGGCACCCTGCGCACCCGCTCCGGCAACGAGAGCGCCTGGGCCGTGCCGCAAGGCATCCACCGCACCGCCGACGGCTCGGAGATTGCGGTGTCGGTGGAGTCCGACGAGCAGTGGGCGGCCCTGGCCGCCCTGCCGTGGGCCAAGGCCTGGGCCGACGACCCGAGACTGCTCACGGCTGCCGGCCGCCGCGAGCACGCCGACGAAGTCGACGAGCGGCTGCGACAAGCGCTCGCCGACCTCGACTCGACCGTGCTCGTCGCGGACCTGCGCGCCTCAGGGGTGCCCGCTGCGCGGTTGGAGATCGGTGACGACCTCGTGACACACCCGCAACTGCTCGCCCGTGGACGGGTCGTCGAGATCGGGCACCCCGTCATCGGCCCGCATCGATACATCGCCGGACCGGCGAGGTTCGCCGTCGGACCCGACTTCGTGCCACACGGTCCCACACCGACTTTCGGGCAGCATAACGAAGAGGTCCTGACCAGGCTCGGACGGACCGCCGAGGAGATCGCGGAGATGATCGAGGATGGGATCGTCGGAGACTCCCCCTTCGGTGCGCCGTTCGATCGCTCGGCACCGCTGCGGTGACGCCACGCGCCCAGTGCGAGCGGCGCCTGTGGACCGTCCCCTACATCACGACGGTCGCCGCGACGGCGCTCATCTTCATCTCGCTCGGCATCACGATCCCGGTGCTGCCATTCTTCGTGACCGACACGCTCGGTGCCGGCAAGAACGCCGTGGGGCTGGTGTTCGCGGCCGCAGCCGTGTCCGCGGTGATGTGCCGCCCGGGGCTCGGGTGGATCGGGGATTCCCGCGGGCGCCGTGTCCTGCTGCTGCTGGGATCGCTGTTGTCGGCTACAGGGCTCGTGGGACACCTGCTCGCGGCGGACCTGGCGACCCTCGTCGTGGCCCGCCTGGTCCTCGGTGCCGGCCAGGCCGGTGTCAAGGTAGCCGCAACCACACTCGCGATCGACCTCGCCCCGATCCATCGGCGAGGTGAGGCGTCGAGTTATCTGTTCATCGCCGTGCAGGTCGGCCTCGGCACCGGTCCGGCGATCGGTGAGGGCTTCCGCAACGTCGGTATCGACGCGGTCTGGATCGCGGCGGCGGCTGCCTGCCTGCTGAGCGCCGTGCTGGCCAGCACGTTGCCCCACGTTCAGCGCCACACCTCGAACGAGCGGCGAGGGCAGGTGCGAGCGAACTACGGCGTCGCCCTCCGCATGGGTCTGCTCGCCGGCCTCGGCACACTCGGCTTTGCGGGCTATCTCGCCTTCTTGCCCCTGTATGCCTCGGACATCGGGATCGACAGCACCGCGGCGATCTTCCTGATCGCCTCAGGCACGATCGCGGCGGTGCGGCTCTCGGCCGCCAAAGTGCCTGACCGCCTGGGGCCACGCCGGGTCGCCCGATCCTCACTGGTCATGCTGGCGATGGGCTTCGGCGTGCTCGCCGGCTGGCAGAACCTGTCGGGCATGCTCGTGGGCACGGTCCTGATGGCCGCGGGAATGTCGCTGCTCGTGCCGTCGCTGGTGCTGAGCGCAACCGACGGGGTGTCCGAGGGAGAGGAAACTCGTCGGATGAGCGCCTTCACGCTGTTTCTCGACCTGGGCGCGGCCCTTGGCCCGAGCTTGCTGGGCTTCGTGGCCACCTCAGCCTCGTACGCGACAGCGTTCGTCGTCTGCTCCGGAGCAGCGGCCATTGCGCTTGTTCTACTACTGCAATGGATCCCGGCGCGTCCCGCGCCGAGCTGACCGATCGCCTACGGGCGGACCGCCACCAAGGCCGATCCGGTGAAGACCACCTCGCCGTCCTGGTTGACCGTCTCGATCGAAATACTCGCGCGCCACTCTCCGGCCTCGGCGTCGATCCCGGTGACCGTCGCTCGAGCCGTCAACATGTCGCCAGGCCACACCTGGGCGCGGAATCGGCCACCGTAGGAGCGCAGGTTCTCGATCCCCCATCTGTCGGTCACGACTCGGCCGGTCATGCCCATCGTGAGCATCCCGTGAGCGAAGACGCCGGGAAATCCGGCGACCTCTGTCGCATAGGTGGCATCGGTGTGCAGGGCATTGAAGTCGCCCGAGGCACCCGCATACTGGACGAGGCGCGTGCGCGTCAGATCCTCGACGAGCATCAGCTCGACGGTATCGCCGATCGCGACAGACCGGGGCTCGGCGGTCATGTCAGGCCTCCTGCGGCTTGCGCTCGGTCGAGACCCCGACGACGCGGGCCGTCACGACGAGTTCGCCGCCCTCGTCGTGGAAGTCGGTGATTTTCTCGAAGAAGCGCAGCTCACCGCCGCGTCGGCCACGTTTGGTCCACGTGTCGCCGTCGCGCTCTGTCGCGCTGAGGATGTCACCGACCAGCAACGGCCGGTGGTAGACGAAATGCTGCTCGGCATGCAGCATGCCCGCGGCGCTGTCCTCGTCACCGGGTCCGAGGCCTGTCGCTTCGCGCCCGGATCCGAACCAGGGGGTGCCAGGCCGAGGACGCAGCGGATAGTCTGGGTCGAAGTGCGCGGAAGCCTGGACGAACGTGGGCGGCGCGGGGATCGCATCAAGGCCCGCCGCGGCAGCCGCGGCGGCATCGCTGAACACCGGGTTCGGGTCGGCGATCGCGCGGGCGAACTGCAAGACCTGTCCTGCTTCGACGGGAAAATAGGCGATCGTCATCATTCCTCCTGGTGGGAGTCTCGGACTCTAGCCACATCCCGAACACGGCCGGAGCACCGATTCCAGGGGACGGAATATTTTGGAGCACCCCGTGGCCGGTGAACCTACGTTCGGATGAGTCGATCAGGAAACAGAGGTGGGGTCATGCCAGGTCCGCTGCAGGGTACGAGAGTAGTCGAACTGGGCATCTGGGTCGCCGCGCCCTCGGGCGGGGCGATCCTGGCGGACTGGGGCGCCGACGTCATCAAGCTCGAGTCGCCAGGCGGAGACCCGATGCGGCAGATTCGCCACGTGTTGGGACCCGATGTCGTCGACTGCCCGTTCTTCGACGCTGACAATCGGTCGAAACGCAGTGTCGTCCTCGACCTGCGCAGACCCGAGGGTCTGGAGTCGGCGCTTGAGCTGATCGACAGCGCCGACGTCTTCTTGACCAACATCCGACCAGCGGCCCTTCAGCGTCTCGGTCTTGACTCCGACACTCTGCTGGCGCGCAAACCAGAACTCGTCTACGCGATCGTGACCGGCTACGGCCTTGAGGGGCCCGACGCGGCCGCCGGCGCCTACGACCTGGGGGCCTACTGGGCTCGCGGTGGCGTCGCCGACACCCTCACCCAGCCTGGCCAGGAGACACCCATCCAACGCAGCGGCATGGGCGACCACGTCACCGGGATTACCGTGGCGGGAATGATCAGCGCCGCGTTGTTGCACCGCGCACGGACCGGACAAGGTCAGGTCGTGTCCACCTCCCTTCTGCGCGTCGCCGCGTGGCAGATCAGCTCGGACATCAACACCCGGCTGATGCTCGGTCGCGAGCCGACTCGCAACCAGCGCCACAACGAGGACAACCCCCTGTGGAACAACTATGAAGCCGGCGATGGCAAGCGATTCTGGCTCATGGGTGTGGAGGCGGACCGGCATTGGCCGACTTTGCTGCGCCTGGTCGACCGGCTCGAGTGGGCTGATGACCCGCGCTACTCGACGCAGGCGCTGCGCGCCGAATACTCCGCCGAGCTCATCGCGATGCTCGACGAGATCTTCGCGACCCGTACTCGAGACGAGTGGGGGGCGCTATTCGACGCCGAGCACGACTTCTTCTGGGCGCCAGTCAACACCGTGGACGAGGTGATCGCCGATCCACAGACGTGGGCAGGCGGCTCGATCATCGATGTTCCCAAAGGTGACACCGCCGTCAAGATGGTCGCCAATCCTGCCGATTTCCTCGGAACCCCTTCAGGCCCGACCGCCGTCGCTCCCTTCCTCGGTGAACACACCGATGAACTTCTGACCGAATTGGCGGACCGTCGCGCGACGGCACCATGACCCGCTCTCGCGCCGTCGTGTTGAAGCAGCACGGTATCGATCCGCACATCGTCGATCGGCCCGTACCGGTGCCAGGCGCCGGGCAGGTCCGTATCGCGATGCGGGCGTGTGGCATCTGCGGGTCCGACATCCACATCATCGACGGGTCGACCGTCCCGGCACGACGTCCCATCGTGTTGGGCCATGAAGCCGCCGGCGTCATCGACGCGTGTGGCGCGGGAGTCGACCATGTAGCGGTCGGCGACCGTGTGACGGTCAACCCCATGATCAGTTGTGGCACGTGCCGTCCCTGCACGACCGGGCGAGCGAACCTGTGCAGCACTATCGCGGTCATGGGTCTGGCCACCGACGGCGCCCACGCCGACTTCTTCATTGCACCCGTGGCCAATGTCGTGTCGCTGCCCGACTCCGTCGGATTTCCCCTCGGCGCGATCGTCGCGGACGCCGTCGCGACACCGCTGCATGCGATCGAGCGCGCCGCGCTGATGCCAGGCGACACCGCCGCGGTGTTCGGACTCGGGGGACTCGGCCTGCACGCCGCGATGCTGATGAATCAGGTGCATGGTGTACGGGTCATCGGCGTCGACGCGAACGATGCCGCCCTTGCCCGCGCCACATCTTTCGGGATCGGTGAGGTCGTCGACGCACGGGCCGGGCGCGCCGCGAATGCCGTCCGTCGGCTGAGCGACGGCGGGGTCGACGCGGCGTTCGAGTTCGTCGGCGCGGTCGGCGTGGTCGAACAGGCCGTGCGGTCGCTCGCCTTCGGCGGTCGCTGCGTCGTCGTCGGGGTGGGGCCGGACCGACTTGGGCTAACGGTCCGTCAGGAGACCCTTGTGGCACGCGGACAGTCGATCATCGGGTCACATGGCTACTTGACCTCCGACATCGAGCGCATCCTCAGGTGGCTCGATGTCGGGTCGGTCAGACTCGACGGGACGATCAGTCACACCTTCGACCTCGCCGACTACCGTGACGGGCTCCACGCCTTGCGAGATCCCTCCGCTGGAGCCATCCGCGTCGTCATCACGAACCAGTAGGTTCAGGACCCGACACGCACCATGGTCTTACCCGAGTTCTCGCCCGCCAGAAGCGCCAGGAGCGCGCGCGGCGCGGAGTCGAGGCCGTCGTAGGGGTTTTCCAGCGGCAGCAGACGCCCGTCGGCAAGCCATTCGTTCATGATCTGACTCGCGGCGGGCCAGCGATCCATCCAGTCCAGAACGATGAAGCCCTCCATGCGGATGCGTCGTGAGATCAGCACGCCCGGCACGACCTCGGCCAGTCGACTATCCGAGTTGTAGGCGTCGTAGTGCGTGACCGATCCGCAGCACACGACCCGCCCGTTCCGATTCATACGCCGCAGCACGGATTCCAGGATTGGGCCGCCGACGTTGTCGAAGTACACGTCGATCCCGTCGGGACATGCCTCCTTCAGGTCGTTCCGAAGCGTCTCGCTGCGGTGGTTGACCGTGGCGTCGAAGCCTAGATACGACTCAAGCATGAGGTTCTTCTCGTCCGAACCTGTGATGCCCACGACCCTGGCGCCGCGGATGCGCGCGATCTGGCCCGCCAGATGCCCCGTCGCACCCGCCGCCGCGGACACGACGACGGTCTCGCCAGGCGACACGGCACCGACGTCGGTGATGCCGAAGTAGGCGGCCATGCCGCTGACCCCGTGGACACTGATCTGGTGCGTCAACTCGCCGTCGGCCGCCACGAGACTCAGATCGGCGACCGGCACAGCGGCCAGCTCTTGCCAGCCGGCATCGCAGAAGACGATGGCTCCGTCGCTCAGGCCCGTGCCGTTCGAGTCGACCACTTCGCATAGTGCGTAACCCGCCATGACAACACCAGCGACGAGCCGCGGACGGTACGTCTCAACGTCCATCCAGGTCCGGTTCGCGGCATCGATCGAGATGATAAGTGTGCGCACCACGACCTCACCGGGCGCCGGCACCGGCACGGGTCCCAGAGCACTGGTGAAGTGACCCTCGTCGAGCGTTCCGTCGGGCAGCCTCGACAGGATGATCTGGTGATTCCCCGGTGCGACACCTGTCACCATGGCCGGCCGCCGTTCGCGAACACGATCTCGCCTGTCGTGTAGGAGGCGGCAGGCGACGCCAGGTACACGACAGCGCCGACCATCTCCTCGGGTCTGCCCAGCCGGCCCATGGGGACGAGCGGCAGCAGATCGACATGAGCCTGGTGCGCGGGCTCGCCGTCGGGGCTGACGATGCCAGGGCACAGAGCGTTGACGCGCACATCAGGAGCGAGCTCGACTGCGAGCTGGCGAGTCAGCATCCACAGTGCGGCTTTGCTGACGCCGTATGCGCCGATGCCGGGCGACGGTAGGAATCCCGATCCCGACACGACGTTGACGACCGAGGCGCCGACCCGGCCCGCCATGAGCGGCACCAACTCACGGCACATCCGGAACGGCGCGATGACGTTGGCCGCGAGAACGTCGTCCCACACCGTGTCGTCAAGCCCCAAGACTGGGCTGAGCACGTTCCCCGAAGAGTAGGCGTTGTTGACCAACAGGTCGAGACCCGACCACGACTCGCGCACGCGGGCACTGATGCGTCCGGGCGTGTCCGGTGCGGTCACATCGGCGACAACGGTCTCGACGCGGCGGCCCGTCTCGGCCCGCATCCCGGCGGCGACCACGGCCAGGACCTCTTCGCGCCGGGCCACGAGCAGCAGATCGGCACCCGCCCACGCGAGACCCCGCGCAATCGCCGCCCCGATCCCCTGGCTCGCGCCGGTCACGACGGCAACCTTCCCGTCGAGCCGGAACATCTCGCCGGTCACAACGTCATGCCGGAGCCGTCTGGCGCAGTTCGTTGCGCTTGATCTTGCCTGTCTCGGTGCGCGGCAAAGCGTCGACGAAGTCGATGATCCTGGGGTATGCGTGCCGACCCAGATTGTCGCGAACCTCCGCCGTGACCTCGTCGGCCACCTGCTGTTGGCCCACCGTGCCGTTCAGGACGATGATCGCGCGCACGACCGAGCCCCGAGCGGGGTCCGGTGCCGCGACGACCGCGGCCTCCGCGACGCCTGGGTGGGCCAGGATGAGATTCTCGACCTCGCTCGGCCCCACGTTATAGCCCGATGTCACGATCAGATCGTCGTCGCGGCCGACGAACCAGTAGCGTCCGTCCTCGTCACGGCTCAAGACATCGCCGGTCAAGAACAAGTCACCGCGCCAGCGCGCCTGCCACAGGTCGGCCGCGTCGAGGTAGCCCGTGGCCGCTTGGTACTCGGGATTGCGCAATGCCAGGATCCCCTGGTCCTCCTGCTCGTTGCCTTCGTCGTCGACGAGGGCAACGTCGAAGCCCGGCACGACCGAGCTCAACGCTCCTGGTACATGGGGAGTCTCCGGGTCGGCAAGATTGGCCAGCACCATCGCGGCTTCACTCTGGCCGTAGCCGTCCTGGATTGTGCTGCCCGTGAGCTCAAGCCAGGCCTGTGCGAGCGGCGCATCCAGGGGCTCTCCTGCGCTGGTTGCTCCCCGCACGCTGCCGGCCAGCCCGTGGCGCTGTGCGAGAGGGATGAGCCGGCGCAACGCACTGGGTGCCGCAGCAATGTACGTGACCTGCTCCTCCTCGAAAATATCCAGCCACGCCGCGGGATCGAAGTCGCCGCTGTAGACGACACGCGGGACCCCGAGCGCCATGGGACCGGCGCCGGTCGTGTACAGCCCGTACGACCAGCCTGGCGCCGCACCTGTGAAGAACATGTCGTCCGGCGTGAACGCCCACGTGTGCCTCATGAACGGCTGGATCGTGAGGATCAGCGAGTGCGGCTGGATGCAGCCCTTCGGTGCGCCTGTCGTTCCGCTCGTGTAGATCAGCGTCGCAGGGTCCGACGGCGCGGTCTCAACCATGCTGAAGTCGGCGGCGTGGGCGTCAATCTCGGCCCAGAGGCTGCGATCACCCTGCACGAGCCCCCGGCCGGCAGGGCCGGCGACAGTATAGATCTGGGGCTCGGCGGACAGCAGCGGCAACGCATCAGCGAGCTTCTGCCGATAGCGGTGGTCGACGACGACAGCCGCCGGCTGCGCACCATTGAGGCGCTGGACCAGGGCATCGGTGCCGAAGCCCACGAACAGGGGCACGTAGACCATGCCCGCCCGCCAGGCAGCGAGTGCCCCGATGAACGCTTCGACCTGCTGATTGACGAGTGCGGCAACCCGGTCTCCGCGTACCAGCCCCGCCGCCTTCCATGCCGAGGCGAGGCGGCTCGACGTGCGGGCCATCTCGGCGAACGTCCATCGGTCGCTGCTGCCATCGGGGTGCCGGATGATCATGGCCAGACGCGCACGGTCGCGAGCCCAGCGGTCGGCGCATTCGTGTGCCGTGTTGAGCCCTCGGTCGATCGACCAATCCAAGCGCGCTTCCGCCGCTCGCCAGATCTCGGAGGGCGAGAGCTTCCGCTCGGCGCGAAGTTCGGCGTACAGATCATCACGCACTGTGGACATATCGGGTCACCTCGGGTCGAATGTCAGGAGGCCCCACCGAACCACTCCGTCCGACGGCAGGCATCTCTGTGTTCCGTGCGACGGAACCGCCCAGCGCCGCGGTCGCTCCGTTCGGCCTACGCTGACGCGGGCCTCGCTAGAAAGGTCAGCCCGCGCATGCGTCCATGCGTGCAGCATCGAGAGGGGAATCATGTCCGGAACGGTCCGGATCGACCACACTGACCGCGTCGCGTGGATCACGATCGACCGACCTGACTCAAAGGGGGCCATGACGTCCGCCATGGTCGAGTCGCTGCACGATCTCGTGAAGGATCTGCGATCTCGCGGGGACGTCTCGGTTGTAGTGCTGCGCGGCGAGGGCACCGACTTCTGCGCGGGGTCGGACATGGGCGACATCGCGAGCGTCCTGGACGCCGGTCCCGAGGAGCGCCGGGCCGCGTTCGATGCGGGGATCTCAGGCACGGTTCACCCGCTGTTGCGGGATCTGCTGGCGCTGCCGCAGCCACTCGTCGTCAGTTCGCGCGGCTATGCCATCGGCATCGGTGTCATGTTCATGCTCACGGCCGATCTGGTCGTGGCGTCCGATACGACCCGGATCTCGCTGCCTCAGCCGCACCTGGGCCACTCACTCGACCATGGCGAGAGCTGGCTCCTCCCCCGGCGTGTCGGGCTGGCGCGGGCCCTGCAGATCTGCCTGCTCGGCGATGTCGTCGGTGCAGAGGACCTCGACCGCTTTGGTCTGCTCAACTGGCTCACGAGCGATTCGTACCTGGAGATCCGCACCCAGGAGATCGTCGACCGTCTGTTGTCGGTTGCGCCCGGTCCGTTGTGGCGGACCAAAGCTCTGCTGCGATCTTCGGTCGATGCGACCTTCGAGGACCAGTTGATGCTGGAGCGCGAGCACGCGTCCTCGAGCGCAGCGACCCAGGACTTCGTCGAGGCGATCAACGCCCACGCGGAGCGTCGGCCGCCCCAGTACACGAACAGTTGAGGACCGTGGCGGCGTGGTGAGCGTGAGCGCTGCTTACTGCCCGGTCCTTCAGACAGGTTGATGGGACGTCAGGAGCGACTCGCTGCGCAACTGGCGACCGGCCAGTAAATACTGCCGCATCAGTGTGCGGTCGGAGGTGATCTCTCGGTAGCGCTGCAAGTCGGCTTCAAGACGTAGCGGGTCGTCAGCGTCGAAGATCAACTGTTTCTGCTCCGTCGAAACGGGCGACGAGACTTCCGTGAAGACCTGCCGTCGAACCGCGGAGTATCGGTCGAGTACCTCGTCGCCGGCATCGCGGTGGACGACCGCGGCGAGAGCCTCGACGAGCGAGACCGAGTCGAAGAATCCGCCGGCCACTCCGTAGCCGCTCGAGGGATTCGTGACATGGGCGGAGTCCCCCAGCAGCATGGCTCGCCCCACACGGAACCGGTCGGCGACCCGCTGGTGCATGCGGAAGGCAGCCCACGCCATGACCTGCGGATGGACGTCGTCAGGCAAAGAGGCGCGGAACACCTCCGGCATACGGTCGGCGATACCGTCATCGGGCAAGGTCAAACTCTCGGCGTACGTGTAGCGCCACGGACCCGGCTCCCCGAAACGCGCGACGAGGGCCCCATGGTGGGGATCGATGATCGCTGTGGACGGAGCGTAGCCGAGGGTCGACAGGTCGAGACCGAGGTTCGTCGCCACGAACCGCTGCGGCCACGTCAAGCCGGGGAAGGAGAGCCCCAGCTGGCGCCGGATGATGCTGTGCGCACCGTCGGCACCGATGACCCATGACGAGCGGTAATCGCGCTCGCCGTCCGGCCCGACCGCCGATACGGTGCATCCGTCTGCGTCCTGTTGAAGGGCTCGGGCCGACGTATCCCATTCGACTCGGACGTTCGACATCGCTGCGAGCCGGGTCAGGATGATCTCGCTGAGTTCGTCCTGACCCAGGTGCAGCGTGTACGGGTGTGCGACGACATCGTCGAGGACGCTCAGGTCGAACATGAGTTCTTCGCCGGTGCGAGCCACCTTGAACGACCAACTACGCTGGGGCAGGCCCACAGCGGTCGACGCCTCGAGCAACCCGAGCCGATCGAGTTCGTCCATGATCGACCAGTGGAACAGCATAGTGCGAGGGGCGCGTACGACCGACGACGCGGCCTCCAGCACCGTGACACCGACACCGGCCTCCGCGAGGCCGAGGGCCGTGACGAGCCCGATGGGGCCACCTCCCACGACCGTGACATCCCCCGTCATGGCCGTACCAGGTCGAGCGCATTGCCGCCCAGGACACCAGCCGCCTGCTCAGGCGTCAGGATTCCGGCGGAAACGGCCGCGCGCACCTGCTCAGGTTGGTCATCGAGCTGGCCGGGTATGAACGGGTGGTCAGTGCCGATCATGACGTGGTCCGCCCCGAAGCGCTCCGTCAAGAGGCGCAGGTGTTCGGCGTCGAATACGAGCGTGTCTACCCACAGGCGGCGGGCCAACTCGTCGTGGTCATTGGCAGGGTCCCCGCTGACGGCGGCGCCGAGCTTGAGCCGGGGTAAAGCCCATGGGAACGTTCCGCAGCCGTGGGACATCACGACCCGCAATCGTGGCAGGTCACGCAGGACACCTCCGAACACAAGCGCCCCAGCGGCCAAGGCCGTGTCGGTCAACATGCCGAGGCCGAAGTCGTAGGGTTGACCGCTGCGTCGCAGCGTGCCGCCGCCACCACCCAGCGGATGCACGTAGACGATCGCACCAAGAGTCTCGGCTGCTTCGAAGAGCGGCCGTACGGCCGGGTCGTCGAGTTCGCGATCGCCGATCCGGCAGCCGATCTCGACACCGCGCAGCCCCAGCGTGTGGATGGCGCGCTCCAGTTCTGCCACGGCAGAAGGAATGTCCTGCACCGGCAGCGCGCCAAGTCCCAGGAGTCGTCCGCCTGACGCGGCGACGTCGGCGGCGATCCGGTCGTTCATGGCCCGCGTGAAGGCTGTGGCATCCTCTGGCTGAGCCCAGTCGGTCAACGTGATCGGCACCGGTGAAACGATCTGGACGTCGATGCCGGAAGCGTCGAGCTCGGCGATGCGATGCTTGACGTCCCACAGTGCCGATCGGACCTGACGGAATTCGCGCTGTCCCAGCATGATGCGCCCACTCGTGTCGTCTTCGACGACCAGGCTCGGCCAGCGCGCATCCCCGGTCGTGGTGGCCAGATCAGCGAGGCCCAGGGGAAAATGATGTGCGTGGACATCGACCGTCATTCCGCGGTCTTCGACCGGCATCCGGGCGCCTCCTCGAATGAGACTCAGGGCAGCCGGGCAGCCGTCCCCAGGTGAGGCTAGCCGCGTGTCGGGACGCCCTGTAGCAGCCGTTCCGTCAGCCGGAATCGATCGGCGACGGCGACGACGACATCTGATCCAATAGCTGGTACCGGTACGCTGAGGTGAACCACGTCACGTTGCGTGCACCACAACGTCCTTCGGAGTTTCCCCGTGAATGCCCTGCCGGATCCTGGAGCTCGGGCCCCCGAGCCGCCATCGATCCTGTCCAAGGCGTTCGATCTCCTGCGTGCCTTCAACAGCACAGAGCGCGTCATGACCCTCAGCGAGTTGTCCCGTGCGTCGGGTCTGCCCAAGTCGACGGTTCACCGGCTCATCGCACGGTTGATCGATCTCGACGCCGTCGAACAGCACCGCACGGGCTACAAACTGGGTCTAGGCCTGTTGGAGTTGGCGTCGAACACACCCGCCGGGAGTATGCGCGACCTCGCGATGCCGTACCTCGCGGCCCTCCACCGTTGGTCCGGGCAGACCGTGCATCTCGCGGTGCTGCGCCGCTACGACGTCGTCTACTTGGAGAAGCTCGCGGTCCCGAATGCCCCGGCAACGCTGTCGCACGTCGGCGCACGCCTGCCGGCGAACTGTACCGCGATCGGGAAGGCTATGCTTGCGTGGGAGAACCACGAGGATCTCGAGGCGTTCTTGCCCTCGCCGATGCCGATGATGACGCCGCACTCGACGACAAGCGTCGACGAGTTGATGATCGAGTTGCGCAAGGTTCGATCCGACGGCATCGCGCACGAGCGTGACGAGACGCAACTCGGCCTCGCCTGCGTCGCGGTGCCGATCATCGTCCACGAGTTCGCGATCGGCGCACTGTCGATAGCGCATCGGTCCGACACGGAAGCAGGGCAGAAGGTCGAGAACGCCCTGCGCGATACAGCGGCCCAGATCGCGCACGCTGCCCGTGAGGGCCTAGCGCAGGGACGCGCGCACTGGTTCCCGCGCGAGTTGTGACTCGACCGGGAACCGTCAGGCTGTGGACTTAGTACATCTCTTTACAAACACTGTTTGAGGGCTTGCTCGTTGAAGGCTTGCTCGCTTGTGGTGGGCTCCGCAGCGGCAGCTCACGTCGATGTTGAGCGGCGTCGAGATCGACGACCCTTGATCACACGCCCACACCACCTGGTTTCGTGAGCAGGGAGGCACCCCTGATGTGTGTATGCGAGCAGTATCGGATATCAGGCGCTCACATCGGCCGCTTTGAGCGTTTCACGTGCAATGACGATCTTCTGCACCTCGCTGGTCCCAGCGCCGATTTCGTGATGCTTAGCGTCGCGGAAGAGCCGGGCGGCCGGATACTCCTCCATAAGTCCGTAGCCGCCAAGCAGCTGCACGAGGTCGCTGGCAGCCTCCATGGCGGCCGTCGAACTATAGAGTTTCAGGACTGACGCCGCGCGTGTGACGACCTCGCCTCGCTCAAGTGCGCGGACAAGGTGATAACACATGACTCTCGACATTTCCAGACCAGTCGCCATACGCGCAATCTTGTCCTGCGTCAGCTGGTAGCTCGATAGTTGTTGACCAAATACCTCGCGCTGATTCGAGTAGTCCACCGCCAGGTCCAGGCACGCCTGAAGGCTTCCGATGTTCGAACAGCCCTCGAAGACCCTTTCTAAGTCGAGTCCCTCGAGCATGTAATAAAAACCTTGGTCGACTTCGCCCAAGACATTCACGGCTGGCACCCGAACATTGTCAAAGAAGACTTCCGCGGTGGGTGAACTTCGCATCGATAGCTTGTCGAAAGGCCTGCCGACGCTCAGGCCCGCCGTATCGCGCTCTACGATGATGCAGGTGCCACCGCGGGCGCGCCTGTCCTCTCCACTGGTTCGGGCGAAGACAAGGAAGAAGGAGGCGATAGGCGCGTTGGTGATGAAGGTCTTCGAGCCGTTGATGACCCAATCGTCGCCATCTTGCACCGCAGTGGTCTTCGGGCTGAGAGCATTGGAGCCGCCATGGGGTTCGGTAATGCAGATGGATGCCCAGGCGTCTCCTGAGACCAGCGGCGTAAGGTACTTGGTTTTCTGTTCCGCGGTACCTCGCTCGATCAAGTGTCGTGCGACGAGACTCATGTTGACGAACAGCGAGATGTCGAGTCCGGCGTTAATGCGTGCCGTCTCCTCAGCGACGAGAGCGCGGGTCATCAATGAGCCGCCACCTCCGCCGTATTCTTCCGGCGCGAATGGGCCGAGGATACCGGCAACGCCCATCTTCTTCAGCAAGCCTTCGGGTGGCCTTCCGTCCCGTTCCATCGCATCGACGAGGGGGCGGACTTCGTTCTCCATGAATGTCCTCACTACGCCACGAAATGCGCTCTCGTCCTCGTTCAGCATCGAGTCCGCAACCGAGACGTCCACCATCAAGTTCACCCTTCGTCAGTTCGCGAGTCCGCGCTTCATCGTCTAGGTAAATCATTCTAGCGCACGTTTGATTATGTATACTCTGAGTGGCTTATGATCCCGATCACGCCAGGCTGGTCAATGTCAGTCCGCCGCATGCGGTCAAGATCTGGCCGGTCACATAACTGGATGAAGGCGAGGCGAAAAATTCCACGCACGCCGCGATCTCATCGGGGTCCGCATAGCGCTTCACGGGAATCCGGTCGATAAAGGATTGGCGGTAATCGTCTGGCGTTCGGAGGAACATTCCCGCCTCCACCAAACCTGGGGCTACGCAGTTGACGGTCACTCCGTGGCGCGCCAGTTCCAATGCGGCGGTGCGGGTCAGCCCTTCGATCGCTGCCTTCGCTGTTCCGTAGCTAGCGCCCGCCGGCGAACCCCCAGCTGCGACGGAGCTGGTGTTGACGACTCGACCGTACCCTTGCCGTTTCATCGCGGGCGCGAAAGCTCGAATCGTATTGAGCGTGGAGACTACGTGGGTGCGGAAGACAAGGTCGAAGTCGGCGTCCTCAATCTTCAAGAGCGGGGCGTTTCGCGTAACTCCGGCTAAGTTGATCAGCGAATGCAGCGTTCCGTGCTCGGCATATACCTGGTCGCGCAACGACTCCACGGCGACCCGATCGGTGACATCGCATCTGTAGGCTACGGCGGGACTTACCGCAGACCTGATCTCAGTTGCGACCATCTCGGCAGCGCTCAGATCAAGGTCGACGACCGCAACAGCGAACCCAGCGTTTGCGAGCCTGTTGGTGACTGCGCGGCCCAGGCCTCCCGCACCACCGGTGATGAGGGCAACCGGTGTCGATGAGTCTGTGCTGGACGTCATGACCGAGTACCGACGGGCACGGCTCCAACGAATCGACGCACGGCTGTGACGTAGAAGTCCCGGAGGTCGTCGAGGTTCGCTTCACCGGCAGGCTTGAACCAGCTCGTGATGCCTGTGATCATCGTCAGGATCGATAGGCGTGTTATTCGCACTGGAATGTCGCCTATCGACCCTTCGCGGCGGCATCGTTCAAGGATCTCGTCAAGTAGTTGATCATAACGGTCGCGCGACTCCATGTACCGTGCGAGCTTTTCCTCAGAAAGGCTGCGCGTGTCCATGAGCGCGATGTAGGTCTCCTTGTGTCGATTCACATGCCACTCCACGAGGCCGGATATGAATGTGTCGAGTCCGCCGAGGCCAGTATCGACATCAGCGAGTTTGAGTTCTAGATCGTCGACGATCTCATCGAGCACCTCGGTGACGAGGCGGTTGAGAAGTTCTTCTTTGCTTGAGAAGTAGTAGTACAGAGAGCCTGGCTTCATTTGCACCAACTCAGCGAGCTGCCGTGTGTTCATGGACTCGAAACCATGCTCGTAGATCAATGAGATACTCGCTTCGCGAATGATCGGCCAGGTCGTATCACTCCGCGATCCGGGGGTCCTCATGGTGTGTCCTTTCAGCGGTGTTTCCGTGCTGGTGGAACGTACCGGTTGTGCAACCAATACGACTGGTGTGTGGGATCACACGTTCCTCATGGTGACCCCACACATCAGTCGGCCATCAGACGGGGCGGAACTCACCGACTTCAGCCAAAGACGGGTCGATGCCGTGCTTCTCGAGGATCGAAGCAATAGTTCCATCGTCGCGTGACTCGGCCAGAAACTGGTTGAAGGCTTCGACAAGTTGAGTCTCATCCTTGGGAAAGAGCATCGCGAGTTGGAGGGGTGTCATGGTGAACTCCACCCGCTCATCCTCTGGCGCAGCCGTGACCGTGAACTTCTTGTCATATGTGAAAGGCGCATTGGTGTACGTGTCGACTGCAGCATCGATACGCCCCGCGGCGAGGTCTTGAGCAACCTCCAGAGGCGAGGGGTAAAGTTTGACGTTGCTGTTCCCGTAGAGTTTCTGGACGTCCTGAACGAACGCGTAGCCGTCGACCACACCGACCGTCTTGCCCTTCAGCTCATCGAAGGTCGCGACCTTGTCCGAGGCAATGAATGCCAACTTGTCGATGTAGGCTGGATCACTGATGGAAACCACTTTGGCTCGTTCGGCTGTGCGTGCCCATCCCCCAAGCCCAACATCAAACTTCTTGGTCTGAACGCCAGTGACGATGGTCGACGCACTGACGGGTTTCGGTACAACTTTGAGGCACTGCTGTTCAGCAAATTTGTTGATGATGTCAGCGTCGACCCCGCTGTAGCCGTCCTTCCCTGTCGTGGAGATCGTCGGGGGTTGGTCATATACCGCGATGGTGAGTCTTCCTTCGGAAATGGTAGTGACTTTATCTTTGGGCTTACAGTCAGATGAGGCTTGGTCGGACGAGCCGCAGGCCGCGAGGCCGAACAATGCGGGACCAATAACAAGTGCCGCGATCAAGTTTCGACGGGACATGGTGCGTTCCTTTTCTCTTGGGTTTTCATTGGTGGGAGAAACGGCATGTTTAGCGGTGGCGGGCAAACCTGGTCTCCAATGCCCTGGTACCGACACCCAGTGGGACGGTGATCGCGAGGTACATCAACGCCGCGAGGAGGAGAACCTGGGTGTACTCAAAGGTGGCGGAGCCAATGGTGCCCGCTCGAGCGAGAAGCTCTCGCACGGTGATCTGCGACGTGAGGGCCGTTGCTTGGAAGATCGCTACGAAGTATCCGAGCAAGGCCGGGGTCGCGACCACGACCGCCTGCGGAACCAAAATGAATCGAATGGTGTCGGTGTTCGTCATCCCTAAAGCCGACGACGCCTCGGTCTCACCGCGGGGAATGCTCGCCAAGGCACCCCGAATGACCTCACCGGTATATGCAGCAGAGATGAACGCCAACACGCCCGTCGCGGTCATGAAAGCGCTGAAGGTCAGACCCACGTCGGGCAAACCGTAATAGACGAGATACAAGAGCAAGAGAGCCGGGCATCCGCGACCGACCTCGACGAGCCCGATCGCGATACGACGCTGCCATCGATGACTCGACATCGTGCCGACTGCGGTCGCAAAACCGAGGGGCAATCCGATGGTGAAGCTGACCACGGCAAGTTCGAGTCCGACCAACAGGCCGCCGAACAGCGTCCCAAACCAATCATGCCAATGGGTCCACATATGACTCATGCGTGCACCTGCAGATGCCTCTCCCAGCGACGTGACGCGAACGCCAAGGGAAAACTCAATGCCAAATAGATCGCCAGGGCGGCAACAAAGGGTAAGACGCCGTCCCCTGTGGCGCGCGCCGTCGCAGTCGCATGGAACAGCACATCGGCGGCCCCGATTGTTGACGCGATCGCCGAGTCTTTCAAGAGACCTATCGAATAGGAGGCGGTCGTGGGCAGGGCGATGCGCACCACCTGGGGTGCGATTACCCGTCTGGTGAGCGTCGCCCGATGCAGCCCCAGGGCAGCGCTCGCTTCGAACTGACCACTCGGAACGGCCGCAAGAGCCCCCCGAAAGATCTCGGCTAAGTAGCCGGCGGAGATCAGACCGAGACCGACGATTGCGGCGAGGACCGGGCTGAGGGTCGATCCTCCAACGGTGATGCCGAAGAACACCAAGAAGAGGCAGACGATGGGTGGAATACCACGTAGCACGTCGATGACCGCCTGCGCCGACCAGGAAATCACAAGGAAGGGAGCTATCCTCCCCATGAGCAACGGCACAGCGAGCGCGGCACCGAGCGCGAAGGACGCAGCCGAAATGAGCAGCGTATTGATGACCGCTGGCCCGAGGTTGCTCCAGAACTCGATCATCGGCCGATCACAGCGCCGAGAAAGCGTCGGGTACGAGGATGCCTAGGATTCTCTATCACGTCTCGCGGAAGTCCATGTTCCAGGATGGCGCCGTCGGCCATGACAACCACGAGATCCGAAACCTCAGCCGCGAAACGCATTTCGTGAGTGACGACAATCATCGTCATGCCCGACTCGGCAAGGTTACGCATCACAGCAAGCACCTCGAGGCCCAGCTCTGGGTCCAAAGCGGAGGTAGGCTCATCGAACAGCATCACGTCAGGATCGAGTGCGAGCGCACGCGCTATCGCGACCCGCTGTTGTTGCCCGCCCGAGAGCCGCAAGGGATGCTGTTGAGCCTTTTCCTCAAGTCCGACCTGTCGAAGCAACGTCATGGATCGCTCGTCCGCCTCGTCTTTCGAACGACCGATAACACGGCGTTGTGCCAGCGAGACGTTGTCGAGAACGGTGAGGTGAGGGAAGAGGTTGAATCCTTGGAACACCATCCCGGCGGACCGACGCAGTCGCTCCAGGCGCCGCGATGAGAGTTCCTGCGGCATGCGAATCTCGTGCTCTCCAACTCGGACGACCCCCGAGTCCGGGCGCTCAAGCAAATTGACACACCGTAGGAGCGTGCTCTTTCCAGCGCCACTCGGGCCTATGAGAGCAACTACTTGACCGCGATCCACGGTCAGCGAAACGTCGTCAAGCACTACGTGCGATCCGAATGCCTTCGAGACTCCGACCAGTTCGACCATCGGAGGCTCAGCACGCTCTCGATTGGAGCCAACGTCTTGGGAGTGATGGAATCTTGTCATCGCGCAAACCTGTCGCGCGCTCTCATGGTCCCCACCTCGCACACCTTCCCCACAGGTCGGGGCGGTTTCCGACGACCCCGCTTTTCAAGTAACTTTCCGGTGAGCATTCGTTCAACGCATCGCGAATCGGCACCGAAAATACTCACGATCGGCGTCACCTTTGGGCGATCCCCGCTCATGACGCCATCTCGTCCGCTATGACCAGGATCTCGTCAACCACGCTCATGGCGAAATCGATTTCTTCCTCGGTAACGCAAAGAGGTGGAGTGAGGCTCAAAACGTTCTTGTTGAGCATCACGTAGAGATAGACTCCTCGCTCCAACGCAGCCGAATACACGCGTTCCATCAGTGCACTTTGAGTCGCCAGATCACGTGACAACGGTGTCTTCTCATGCCGATCGCGCACTAGTTCCATGCCGACGAAAAGGCCCATCCCTCTCACATCACCGATAGAACGATGGCGTTCCTTGAGTTCGCGAGCCTTATCGATCACAAACTCACCCAGGCGCGCCGCACGCCCAGGAAGATCTTCTTGGCGATACAAGTCGACGGAGGCAGACACGGCGGCGCAAGTCAGTGGGTGATTCGCATAGGTATGACTGTGGGTCAAAGCTTTGTCATCCCATGCCTTCGCCACCGAACTCCGGACTACGGTGGCACCCCCGGGGACATACCCACTCGTGAGCCCCTTGGCCAGAGCCATGATGTCCGGCACCACGGACCAGTGCTCAGATGCAAACCATCGACCCGTACGACCAAACCCGGTCATCACCTCGTCGAAAATTAACAGAATTCCATATCGGTCACAAATCTCACGGATCGTCTGCAGATATCCGTCGCCAGGGATAATGATTCCGTTAGATCCAAGAATCGGCTCAATGAGCACGGCAGCCACACGATGGGGCCCGTTGGCGAGAATCAAGTATTCCAGATCGCGTGCGCAATGCTCCCCACAATCCGAGCAATGGCCACCGGCTGGAGCCTTTGGGCAGTGGTACGGGTCGCAGGGGCGAGCACAGATCACCCCCGGAAGACCGGGTTCATACTCCCATGCGCGGCGCCCTGGCGAAACGCTCACCGAACCCATGGTGGAGCCGTGATACGACTGATACTGAGAGAACACTATTGGTTTTCCAGTTAAGCTCTTGGCCATCTTCAGCGCTGCTTCCACCGCCTCTGTTCCACTCGTCGAGAAGAAAACTCGATCAAGATCCCCCGGCGCGACCTCGGCTAGTTTTCGGGCAGCTTCCTCGCGGACGTCAAGCCTAAAGTCGGGTGCAATTGTCGTTGCGTCTAACGCCTCCCGGAGCTTTGCTTTGAGCAACGCATTGTTGTGTCCCAGATTGCAATACACATACTGCGACCCGAAGTCGAGAACTTCGCGTCCCGGGGCGATCCGGAAAGATGCCCCGCTCGCGCCTTCAACCTCCGGCCCCAACTCCTCAGCAGTCTGCTTCCGCCAGGGGGTCAGCAGATTGCTCTGAACCGAACGGAACACAGTCCCCGGTGGTGCATCCTTGTCACGCATGAGAGCTACCAATCAATAATGAATCTATGGCTTGTTAGATTAGACGAGTATGGCCTCCACAGCAAGCCTTTTGGCTTCTTGCCCTAGGCGCCAAGGCCGCCATCGACATCGATGCACTGTGCCGTCACATAACTGGCATCTGATGAGACTAGGAAGGGGACGACGGCGGCGACCTCATCAGCTCGACCGAGCCTCCTCACGGGGATTTCAGATCTAATGTGGTTTAGTGTCGCGGTGTCGAACACTTGACTCGCGGCCAGGCTTGCGCCGATGCCGTCGCTGAGCACCCCAGGCGCCACGTAGTTCGCTCGGACGCCGAATCGGCCTTCCTCAACAGCGACCGTGTTCACGAGCGCCTCTATCCCGGCCTTCGGGGCTGCAGAAAGAACGTCGCGGGCAGTAATGCTGCGCACAGCAAAACTGGTCACGGCGACCAGTGATCCCGAGGTGCTCCTCAGGGCAGGTAACGCTGCGGCGACGAGATGGTAGAACGCGATCAGTTCGTCGTTTAGGTGTGATTCGAACAAGCCTGGTACCAGGCGACTGACGTGGATCTGTGGCACATAGGGCCCTGCGGCGTGCACGACAACAGCCGGGTTACCAAGTTCGTCGGTCGTGCGTTCGAGGAATCGGGAGACGGCCGCGCTCTGACGCAAATCGACAACTTCGATGAGTGCGCTTTGACCAGTTGATTCGGTGTGGCGCATCACCTCTACGGCTGTCTGGCTGCGCGACGTGTAGGTGGCGGCGATGTTGAAACCGCGCTCTGCGAGACGGCGACAAACACTGGAACCAATTGCTCCGGTGCCCCCGGTCACAACAGCCACCGGTGCACCGTCCGGACTCATGGGCCACCCCCGTCGGCAGCTAGTGTCGTGGCAATACATCCGCCAACCGAGACCGTGGCGACGGCGCTTGTACCGGCCAGCGAGCCGGGCCTCATCTGTACTAGTTCAACCAGTTGCCGCATGTTCATAAGTCGAAACCCACTCATAGATCAATGAGATACTCGTTCGCGAATGATCAACCGAGTCCTATCACTCCACGATCCGAGGGTCCGCATGATGTGCCCGTTCGTAAATTGGTCCGTAGATTGCGCACACACCTGGGCGGGCCCACCGGCACTCAAGATGCGTTCTGAGACGGCGCCATGAAAATTTGAAAGCTGTTCTGCAAACGACTCACACTCAGGTGCCTCGAGCCGTAGGCCGATAACTTTCGCTGCGTCATCGACCCACGCCGCGGAGAAAACGAAATGCTCTCGATCTGCTTGTGGCATAACTAACGTCCAATCTGCTGGTTATCCGGGGCGAACTTCCACATCAGCGTGAACAGGATCGCACGCCGTCTACTTGGGCGCATCCAGATTATTCGAGGTTTACTCGATGGCGAATAGTGGCGCACCCTGGCTCGATTCCAAGTGTTCGCTCCACAGGTCTTAACATCCATTGGGCGCCCAATCGGTAGCTAACGTCGTGGCAATACCGCCGTCAACCGAAAGCGTTGCCCCGGTGACCCATGCGCTGGCCGTGGAGGCCAGGTAGATGACCGCACCAGCGATGTCGTCGTCGTGGCCTATCCTGCCTAGTGGCGAACTCGCAATGATCCGGTCGGCGTGCTTAGCCAACAATGGGGCCATCATCTTGGTTGCGAATGGGCCTGGCGCGATTGCGTTCACCACGATGTGGGAAGCGGCCAGTTCGCGAGCCAGCACGCGGGTCAGATGGTGGACGGCGGCTTTGGTCGCCGCATAGGAGTAGTTGGTACCTCCCGAGACCTGGAGACCGTCGATCGATCCGATGTTGATGACTCGGCTCGGGTTTGCGGGAGTACCTCGACTCTTCAGCAGCGGAACGAACCGCTGGGTGGCGTAGAACGGCGCCTTGAGATTGAGATCTACAACCTTGTCCCAGCCAATCTCGGGGAATTCTTCGAATGGGGCTCCCCAGGTGGTGCCTGCGTTGTTGACGAGGATGTCGATGCCGTCGAATCTCTCGTTCACTTTCGCGGCGAGATCAGCGGATCCGCTCTGGGTTGATAGATCCGCAACGATCCCGAAAGCAGGTCCGTGCTCGGATAGGAGCGTTTCGGCTTCGGCACATGCGTCGGCATCTCGGGAGGCCACCACGACGCTCGCACCCGCGTCAAGCAAGGCGCGTGCCATGGCTAATCCGATGCCACGAGTGCCACCGGTCACGACGGCGATCCTGCCGTCAAGTTCGAACAAGTGCGACAGTCGCTCGTGGAAGGCCACGTCAAAGGCCGATCTGTTGTCGCACTCGCGTGGCGTCTTCGAGTCCGAAACGAGTGTACAGTCCGCTGCGGCCCATGACGGGAATCCCGGCTTTCTGTGTCAGATCGACCCGCATTTCAAGGGTCTTCAGACCTACGGTCAACGCGTCAAAGATCGGCACCTCGACATCGGGGGCTTGGGTAAGGCCAGCGTGCGCGATGATCGTCCCGAGTCCCGCGCTGCCCACGGCGATGGCCGAGGCGCCCATGTCGACGAGTCGTTTGGCCTGTTTGGCTACCTCGGCGACGACGAAGTCGGGGTCGGTGAAGCCTCTGCTGAACGCATCATAGGAGGAGATGTCTACGCCGACCAGACCCGCACAACGGCCCGTGAGGCCGTATTTGACGACCAATCTGTGGCAGTATTCCTGCCATCCCGGTTCCTGGACGGTGATGACGCCGAACTTGTATCCGTAGGTCGCGGCAGTATGAAGGGTTGCTTCCCACGGCCCCACGATAGGAAAGTCGAGGAGAGTACGCGCCTCAACCAGACCCGGATCGCCAGTACAGGCGATCATGGCGCCGTCGACATCGCCGGACTCGGCCGCTTCAACGAGCTCATGGATGACAGCTACTCCGTTCAGCAGGTACGGGTAGGCGTACACCACATCTGTGGCGCGACGCAGTTTGGCCCAGCGGTGCGGAAGGATCTCCGTGTCTGGACGCTTCACCCGATCGATGGTCTGGGTGAGCATATCCAGGTAGGGCTCTGATCCACGCTCAGAGTTGATATGGACGATTTGTAGCTTCACTTGGCTTCCTCGTGGTGGCGAGCATCTCCTCGATTGGGATGCTCAAGTGGTCAGGATCGGGTGAAATTCGGTGGGCGTTTGTCTAGAAACGCGTTGATGCCTTCGCGGTGGTCGGCCGAGTCGAACAGCGCGGAGAAGATTCCGACCTCGCGCTGGTGTCCGGCATCTTCAGAGTGACGAAGACCGTAGTTGGCCGATCGTTTCGCAGCCTCGACCGCTAGTGGCCCGCGCGAGTTGATCCGTTCTGCTAAGGCCAACGCACGGTCGAGAGCCTGTCCATTAGGCACGACCTCGTCGATCATCCCGTAGCCGTGAGCCTGTTCGGCAGTGAGGCGGTCGCCAGTGAACAGAAGCCGCTTGGCGGTACTCGGTGGAAGGTTCTCCATGATCATCTGGGTGCCGCCAGCACCGGGAATGAGCCCGAGCGTGACCTCGGTCAGCCCGATGCTGGCCCGCGCCTCGGCGATGGCTATATCACAGGCGAACATGAGTTCGCATCCTCCCCCCAGCGCATGGCCGTTGAGGGCCGCGATCACCGGGACTCGAAGATCGAACAGGGCGCGTTGCATGTGCTGAGTTCGCAGCGCCATCGCTGCCGCACCCTCGCGGTCCAAGGAAGTGAAGTACTTGATGTCGCCACCGGCAATGAAGCACCGCCCTGATCCAGTCAGCACCATGGAACGGATCTCCAGATTCGCAGCGACTTTTTCGGCGGCGTCGCGGATCTCATCTGAGACATCGGGATGGAGCGCGTTGACCGGCGGATTGACGACCGTGACGACGGCGGTCTGTCCGATGAGGTCGGATCTGATGAACTGATAACTCATGACTCGGGCTATGCGTCGGGCTGGACGACGGCCTGGCGCAGATCGCGTTTGAGGATCTTGCCTGAAAGGTTGCGGGGCAGGTCATCCTGAAAGCGGATATGTTTGGGCACTTGGTACCCGCCCAGATGTTGTCGGCTATAGGCTTCGATCTCCTCGACCGCGGGATCGGATCCCGGCCTGCGCACGAGCACGGCCATCAACGCTTCACCCCAATAGTCGTCGGGTACGCCGATAACAGCGACCTCGGCCACATCCGGATGCTCGGCCAGAACATTCTCGACGTCTCGCGGGTAGATGTTCATCCCGCCGCTGATGACAAGGTCCTTCTTGCGATCGACTACATATAGGTAGCCCTGGTCATCCACCCGGGCCAAATCGCCGGAATGAAGCCAACCGTCGACAATCGTCTCAGAGGTCAATTCGTTTTCTCGCCAGTATCCCTTCATAGTCGTGCGTCCCCGAATGACGATCTCGCCGATGTCACCGGAGCCGGGAACGACAGGATTATCATCGTCGTCAACGACTCTGACCTCGATTCCATCCACACCTCGACCGATCGAGCCTTCAGCGACCAGATGCTCCTCGGCGCTCAGGTAGGACGCATGCGAGGTCGCCTCGGTCAGACCATATGCGTGCACGAGGATCGGCCCGAATACCTCGAGCGCTTCCTGCAGTCGAGCGCCCGTGATAGGTGCTGCTCCGTAACCTATGCGGCGCAACGAACTCAGCTCGTAGTCAGCGCGACGTGGATCATCGAGAAGCTTGTAAAGCATCGTCGGTGCCAAGAAGGTGTAGGTGACCTTGAGGTGCTGAGTTAGCTCAAAGAAAACAACCGGATCAAACTTCGGCATCAGACGAACCGTGGCACCGGCGGCCAGGTGTACGAAGGTGTGCACCGAGGTCTGGTGGAAGAGCGGGCTGACATGCAACTCGACATCACCCGGTCTAACTTTCGCATAGGTCGCGACACTTCGACGATCGAACACGACATTGTCGTGGCTCAGCAGGACACCCTTGGGTCCGGCCGTGGTGCCGCTGGTGTAGACGATCGTTGCCGGATCCCCGGGCTCGACGACGACTGGCTCAGAGCGTGATCGAGAGGTCGCCCATGAGTCGAACGTCTCGTAATCTCCCAACGATCCGCCGATCGTTGCGATACGCCCAGCGAGGCTAGGAATCTCTCGCGCGGCCCGCTCGATGGTCTCGACATAGTGCGCCTCGGCCAACAAAGCGGCAGGCTCTGCGTTGTTCATCAACACGACATGCTCTGCTGCATGTAGCCGCCAGTTCAGCGGAACATAAACCGCCCCAATCAGAGTAATCGCGTAATAGGCGACGACGTATTCATTGCGATTGGAACAAATGACGACAACCCGGTCGCCCTTCACCACGCCCCTGGACTGCAACGCCGCTGCCACGGATCGCACGCGGTCACGTAGTTCGCGAAACGTCAATTGACCCTCGTCATCAATCAAGGCAACACCGTCGTCGGCGAGAACCTCGTTGCCGACCAACTCATCCGAAATGATGTGCACCCAGCTCCTCCATCTAGTAACCCGATCTACGTACTCCTCAATCTAGCGGCCGTTTGATTCAGCGTCTAGACCGACCCGGATATTCCCCTGCGCCCGTAGAGAGCACTCAGACCCGTGCGAGAATCGTGCCGGATACCGGGGGCTGGCACGGCCCGGACGTGGGCGCGACAGCCAGCCGGTTGCCACGACCGTCAACCTGCTGATGGAAGCTTTGGCCGACTCGGTCCCGCGGTCGGCACCACGAAAGATCTCGAAACGCAGATTCCGGTAGATCGGTTCAACGTGCGGCGCCGCTGCCGCAGGGCCCTCGACCCCCGCTCGGCATGGCGGCGTGCAGCACTCAACTGATCGTCAGGGTCGATCGAGAAGCTCAATCGAGCACCTCGGCATGCTCGCATCCTGTCCCAGCTGCGGATCTTCTCACTGTTGGTGGAGTTGCCAAGCGGCGTGTCAAAGACAGATAACGAATCGACCAAGGTCCGCCAAGCAACGCCGCGCCGTAGCCGAAGCGATGCCTTCGATCGCGTGTCCTTCGGCGAACGCACGGATCGCCCGCCCCTCCAAGCCCCATCGACATCAGCCGCCGCTACGGAGCCCGCCACGACTTGAACAAGCTCTGCAACATCGCGCTCGCAAAGCGGGCCTAGCGGTAGATCGCGAAGGTCTTGTTCGAGTTGAGTACTTCGGTTTCGACGAACTCGCTCCATTCGAGCTTCATGTCGAGCTCCTGCATGGCGCCCAGCAGGCAGAACCAGTTGAGCATCTCGTGCTGACCGGCGTCGATGATCTCGCGGGTGGTCACCTTGGTCCAAGCCGCGTAGTCACCCGCGACCATGGCGTCGTACAGCGCGCGATCGGCTTCGGTGTCCGGGCGCAGGTGCCAGTCCTTGTCGTTGAGGAACGCGTGCGACCAACTGGCAGATGCTACCAGTGCGACCCGTTTGTCGCTCTTCTTGGCCGACCGCGCGACGGCCTGGCCGAACTGGAAGCACCGCAGCGGCGACGGTCCCGGCGGGTCGAGGTTCTCGCCGGCCTGGATGTCGGCGAAGCGGGCGATGCCGCCCTTGCGGGCGATGACATGCTCCCCGTAGCAGTTGACAGCGAGCGGGACGATCGGGTACGGAAACTTCTTGCCGACGTTGTCGTAGTCGAGGAAGATCTGCGTGTTGCCGAATGCGTGCGGAAAGTGGATGCCCTCGCGCTGTTCGTAGGAGTAGGCCACGTCGACGCCGTCGTTGAGGATATCGGTCGCGAGTTGCTTGGCGAAGCTGGGGTCGCCGTGCATCGTAAAGCGCTCTTCATCTGGAAGACCCCACACATTGGGCACCTTGAGCAGGTTCAGCACACCGAATGGCTCGACTTCTGTGTCCTGGTAGGCCAGGACACAGAAAGACGGAATGACCTCTTCACGGAAGTTCTCGTACTGATCGTCGCCCCAGACGAGCAACACGTCGGGCTCGAACTCGTCGAGCGCGGCACGGACCTTGTCCAACCCAGCGCGGAGCTCGGCGCGATGGAGCCCTGCGGCGGTCGTGCCCTCGTCGTCGCCCCACTCCTTCTGGGCCAGCGGCGACCAATTGGCTGGATCCTTGCGGTCCGCTGGAATATCAGGGTCCTTCAGGACCGTTTTCATCAAGTTCGCCATGTGCGTGTCCGCACCGGCCAGCATCGGGTAATGCGTCATGCCGAGACCGATCACTTCTGCCATGTGTGCTCCTTGTGCTCGCTGTGTTCCCCGGCGGCATCGAGATACCTCGGTAGCGCTGAAATCTCCGGGCGCACTCGTCATTCAAACCCTGTGGCGCGCGTCGCACCACGAGACGTTCTGCTGCCCGGAACCCCGTGTTGGCAAATCCTCGACACGACTCGAAGGATGATCGCCATGGCATCATCTCCGTCCACCACCCCTCCGTCTGCTGGCGATCCGCGCCGGGCGGCCGCCAAGGACGCCGCCGTGGCGCGGCTCCAGCAGGCCGCCGTCTCCGGGGTTCCGTGTGCCCCCGTCCGGGATCTCATCGGATCCGACGACATCCCTCTCGCGTACCTCGTGCAGGAAGACGTCGTGAGCGCCCGGGTCACGGACGAGAACGGACGCATCGGTCGCAAGATCGGCCTGACTTCGCCCGCTGTGCAGGCACAGCTCGGGGTTAACCAGCCCGACTTCGGCACTCTGTTGCACGACATGCGAGTAGAACAGGGCGAGCCAGTCGCATCGGGCCGCCTGCTCCAGCCACGGATCGAAGCCGAGATCGCCTTCGTTCTGTCTGCCGATATCGACCAACTCGATCCGTCGCTCGAGACCGTCGCCGCCGCTGTCAGCGTCGCACGCCCTGCCTTCGAGATCGTCGATAGCCGTATCGGCGGCTGGGACATCACGATCTCCGACACCATCGCCGACAACGCCTCAAGCGGGCTGTTCGTGCTAGGCGACGCCGCTGTGCCGCTGTCAGGCCTGGATCCTGTCGCCGTCGAGATGACCATGACCGAAGACGGCGCGACCGTCTCGTCAGGCAACGGCGCCGCGTGCCTGGGCAACCCCTTGATTGCGCTGCAGTGGCTCGCGCAGGTCGCCGCAAGCCTCGGCGATCCATTGCGCGCCGGCGATGTCGTCCTGAGCGGCGCCCTCGGCCCCATGATCCCGGCCCGCGACGGTTCCACGTACCACGCAGTCCTCACAGGGCTCGGCGAAGTCACAGTCTCGTTCGCTCCCGCCAAAACAGGAGAACCTGTATGACTCCCTCCAAGGTCGCGATCATCGGATCGGGCAACATAGGTACCGATCTGTTGATCAAGGTCCAGCAACTGTCGTCCGATCTCGAGGTCGGCGCGATGGTCGGTATCGATCCCGAGAGCGACGGCCTGGCGCGCGCCTCGAAGCTCGGTGTGCCGGTAACGTCCGACGGCGTTGACGGACTGCTCGCGATGGACGGCTTCGACGACATCGCGGTCGTATTCGACGCAACGTCGGCCGGCGCCCACATCAAGAACGACGCCAAACTGGCAAGCACCGGGGTGCGAGTCGTCGACCTGACCCCGGCGGCGATCGGGCCGTTCGTCGTCCCGGCGGTCAATCTGCCCGATCTGACCGAAGCCCGCAACGTCAACATGGTGACGTGCGGTGGTCAAGCCACGATCCCGATCGTCGCTGCCACGTCGCGCGTGGCGCCCGTGCACTACGCCGAGATCGTCGCCTCAATCGCCTCGCGCTCGGCCGGTCCTGGCACACGCGCCAACATCGACGAGTTCACCGAGACGACGTCGCACGCGATCGAGAAGGTCGGCGGCGCGATCCGCGGCAAGGCGATCATCATTTTGAACCCCGCCGAGCCGCCCATGATCATGCGCGACACCGTCACGCTGCTCGCGGAGGCCGGCGACGAGCAGCAGCTCGTCGAGTCGATCCATCGCATGGTCGCTGACGTGTCGGCCTACGTACCGGGCTACCGGCTCAAGCAGGACGTTCAAGTGCAGGAGGTCGCGAAGGGTGATCGCCGGCGCAATCTCATCCCGCCGGGCACGCGGCCCGACGACCTATGGCACGTCACGGTGTTCCTCGAGGTTGAGGGCGCCGCGCACTACCTGCCGTCATACGCCGGCAACCTCGACATCATGACGTCGGCCGCGCTGCGCGTCGGCGAGACCCTGGCCACCGGGCCCGCCATGGCAGGAGCCACCTCATGACCACCGGCATCTATGTCCAGGACGTCACGCTGCGCGACGGCATGCACGCCGTCTCCCACGGCTTCTCGATCAAGCAGGTCCGCGAGATCGCCGCGGCGCTCGACGCCGCCGGGGTCGCCGCGATCGAGGTCGCGCACGGCGACGGCCTCGCGGGCAGCAGCCTGACATATGGCGCGGGAGCACACACCGACGTCGAATGGATCAAGGCAGCAGCAGACGTCGTCAAGAACGCCAAACTCACCACGCTACTACTTCCGGGCATCGGCACGATCGACGACCTCGAGGCGGCCCACGATCTCGGCGTCACCTCGGTGCGCGTCGCTACCCATTGCACCGAGGCCGACATCGCGATCCAGCACATCGGCACGGCCAGGGAGCTCGGCATGGACGTCGCGGGCTTCCTGATGCTGAGTCATATGGCAGAGCCCGAGAAGCTGGCCGAGAACGCCCTCATCATGGAAGAGGCGGGCGCGCACTGCGTGTATGTCACCGACTCCGGTGGCCGGCTGACGATGAACGGCGTGCGTGAGCGGGTACAGGCCTATCGTGCTGTACTGCAGCCGGAGACGACGATCGGCATCCATGCGCACCACAATCTGGGTCTGGCGGTCGCCAACTCCGTTGTCGCGGTGGAGAACGGTGTCCACCGGGTGGACGCATCACTCGCGGGCCTCGGAGCCGGCGCCGGGAACTGTCCGCTGGAGGCCTTCATCGCGGTCTCCGACATCACCGGATGGGATCACGGATGCGATCTGTTCGCGCTCATGGATGCGGCAGACGACATCGTCCGGCCACTGATCACACGGGCGGTCCAGGTCGACCGCGAGACACTCGCACTGGGCTATGCCGGCGTGTATTCCAGTTTCCTGCTGCACTCTGAACGAGTCGGCCAGCGCTACGGTGTGCCCGCACGCGACATCCTCGTCGAGGCGGGGCGCCGCAAAATGGTCGGCGGCCAAGAGGACCTGCTGGTCGACGTGGCTCTCGACCTGATCGCGGCCCGCGCTTGATCCGTCCGTGAGCCTGCGAACTGGACAGGAGAAGTGGGTGAGGCCAGCGACCTCGCCCCCTTCTTCTGCCGGTACTGATTCTGCCGGCGCTACGTCGCCGTGTCAGGCGTTCGCGACGAAGTCCGTGATGATGCGGTTGAATTCGTCGGCGTGCTCGATCTGAAGCCAGTGGCCGCAGCGATTGATGATGTGTGCGCGCGATGTCGGGATAGCGGCCACGAACCGCAGTGTGTGTTCGTAACTGACCACGCGGTCGTCACGACCGTGCAACGCCAATGTAGGGACCGTGAGCTTGGCAAGTTCCGGCAACAGGGCGAAATACGGATTGGGGGGCTGCGGGTTGTCCCAGAGCGTGTTCCAGTCATCGAGGTGCTTGGTGTGCGCCAGCGCGGCCGCCGAGCGCAAGGCTGCCAGCTCGTCGGTCGCCCACTCCGGATCGAAGCACATGATCTGCACGAGCCTCTTCATGTTCTCCGGTGTCGGCTCGCGGTACGCGTGGAACAGCACCTTGAGGCCTTCTGAAAATCCACCGCCGGGGCTGAAGAGATCGAGACCTGGGGCCGGTGCGCCCATCGAGACTAGGTGACTGACCCTCTCCGGATGGCTGACCGACGTCGCCACCGATGTCATGCCGCCCATGGAATTGCCGACCAGAGCCGCCTTCTCGATACCGAGTTCGTCCATGAACGCGATAAGGTCGGCCCGGTGATCGCGCCCGATTGTGTCGTTCTGGGTCTCGCTCTCACCCCAGCCCGGCATGTCGACTGCGTACACGTGGAAATGCTGGGACAGGGGTTCGATGTTCGGCCGGAAGTTGCTCCAGCCTGTCGCGCCCGGGCCGCTCCCGTGCAGCAAGATGACAGGGTGCCCGGAGCCTGCCTCGTAGTAGTGAATCTTGTATCGACTGGTCTGAACAGTGCGACTCGCGTTCTCCGCTGTGACGGCGGACGGGTCTGTGGTGATGCTCATGGGTGTCTCCTTCGTCGTTTCGGTGGCGCTAGCTCAGGTCTGGGCGACGCGGTCTGGGATCTCGGGCCGGCGTGTCGACACGCCCGCCGTATCGGCGGTTCGGCGCGACACCTGACCGTCGCGGAAGAACTCCAGGAACACCTGGTTGAAGATCTCTGGTGAGTCGGTCTGTCCCTGGTGGCCGGTCTGCTCGGGGTAGAAGAACTGGACGTTCGGCAGCACCTTCTCCTGCTCATGGCCCCATTCGACGGGGGTCAGAACGTCCTCGGTGCCGTAGAGGTAGATGGCGGGGATCGTCAATTTGTCGAGGCGACCCTTCGTCGACAAGCGAGCCTCGATATTGGGGTCCTCCCACGCGATGATGCGGCCGTATTGAAGCAGACCTGGCCAGAACTGCGCGTGGGCCCCTTTGCCGCGCTCGGCTGCCGCGAACCGCATCTCGATAAGGTCGTCACTGATCGCCTCGTCACGGTAGATGATCGCCGACATCATCGAGCGCATGCCCTCACGTGTGCCGTCGTAGTGCGTCAGCTCGACCTTCGCTGGCGGCTTGAGACCCGGTGGAACGACATCACCGATGTCACCCGCGATCAGCGCGTAGCTCAGGACGCGCTCTGGGTGTGCCACGACATAGTTGGCCGTATTCATGCAGCCCATCGAGTTACCGGCGAGGTGGAACTCATCGAGGCACAGAGCTGTCGTGAACTCGTGGATGAAGTCGACGTAACTGTGGACGCCTTGGGGCCAATACTGAGGGTCATTGTCCGACAGGCCGAAAGCCGGCATGTCGGGGCAGTACACGCGGAAGCCGTTCTCGCCCAGGAACGGCGCCATGAAGCGCCAGCCCGCGGTGCCCGATGAGCCAGGCAGTCCACCATGCAGCAGCACGACGGCCGGACCCGTCGTGCCGGACGTCATGTAGTGCGCCTTCGACCCGTTCCCAAGACGGACCCAACGACTCAACATGCCCGGGACCTCGATGAGCCCTTCCTCAGTCAACGCCATTGGTCACTCCTTGGTCGATGTCGTTTCCGGATGCGCAGGCGCAGCCGGAGTCTCTTCTGTCGGCACAGCGGTCACCTGGGCGACGCAGTCGCTACGCTCAGGTCGAGTTCCGCGGCTGTCGTGCGCTTGGTCACCGCCTTGCGGCATTTCATGAGCAGGCGGGGATCGTCGACCACAAGCGCCGCGACAGTGGTCCCGGCGGCGTCGGCATAAACCGCGACGTAACCGGTCTCAACCGCACCGTGCGACAGTGCGACGGTGCCGTCCGCGGGCCGGCCGACGATCTGGATGCGGTGCCCGTACTGGTCGGACCACACATATGGCACCTGCACGCCCGGAGCAGGTGCACCCAGGAGGTCGGCAGCGACGATGCCGGCGTGCTCATTGGCGTTCGTCCAGTGTTCGATCCGCAGGCCCACGCCGTAGAAACCATGCGTCCAGTGCGCGACGTCACCCACGGCGTGGACGTGCTCGACACCCAGCACCCGCAGCGCTGCATCGCACTGCACGCCGTTTCTGATCGGCAGCCCCGAGGACTCCAGCCACTGCGTGGCCGGCGTGGCACCAATGCCGATCACGACGAGGTCCGCGGGCAGGACACGTCCGTCCGCGAGAGCCACTCCCGAGACCTGGCCCTCACCGACGAAGTGGTCGAACTCGACGCCCGTATGCAACGTGACCCCGTTGATCTCGTGTAGCCGGGCGATCTCGGCGCCGACGGTCGCCCCGAGCACGTGGGTCAATGGAACGGGCTGCGGTTCGACGATCGTGACTTCACGCCCGTGCACACGGGCCGCGGCAGCGAATTCCGCACCGATGAAGCCAGCGCCGATCACCACGACGTTCGCGGCCGTCGTCAGGGCCGTGCGCAATGCGACGGCGTCCTCGGCGTTGCGGAGCGTGTGAACGCCGCCAAGTTCGTCCGCTCCGGGCAGGGTGCGTGGCGTGAGACCTGTCGCGATGATCAACTCGTCGTAGGCCAGGGTCGTTCCGTCGTCCACCGTGACCATCCTGGCGCCGCTGTCCAGAGCGACAGCTCGGGTACCGAGTCGCAGTTCGACGTCGAGCGCCTCCAGCTCGGGAGCGGACACCAGCGGCACGGGCTCGCCGCCATCAGGGAGCAGCATCTCCTTGGAAAGCGGAGGTTTGTCGTAGGGCGTGTGGACTTCCTCACCGACGAGCGTGATCGCCTCGGTGCAGCCCTGCATGCGGAGGGCCTGTGCCGTGCGGATGCCGGCGACGGACGCCCCGATGATCAAGATGGACACGGCGCCAGTGTCGTGGTCCCGCAAGGCCGGTACAACGCGAGATACCGCTGGATGGAACCTTCGAGGGAGTCGTTTCGTCCCTCGGAACGACCATTGGGCCCACCCTGTACCTGCGCCACACACTGTGCTGCGCACCCTCGGTGCGCCAGTATCACCGTTCAGTCGGGAGAATCACGTGCAGCAATTCGATGTCGTCGTCGTCGGAGCAGGCCCGGTCGGGTTCACCCTGGCTATCGACCTGGGCAGGCGAGGCGTCCGCACCCTGCTCGTTGAGAAGGACCCGACGACCAAGGAGTGGCCTAAGATGGACCGCTCCAACGCCCGCACGATGGAGTTCTATCGCCGCCTCGGCATCGCTGACGACGTTCGCGCCGCGGGTTATCCGCCCGACGGCTCGATGGACGTCTTCATCGTGACGCGCTTGTCGGACCCGCCGCTGGCCAAACTGGAGTACTCCAGCGTTGAGGAGCATCGAGCGGTCATCGCCGCGACGACGGATGCGTCGGAGCCGCTTGAGCCATACCAGCTCGTCGCACAGAACGACTTGGAGCCCGTGCTCCTCAAGGTCGCGGAGTCGACCCCCAATGTGACGGTCCGCTTCGGCTGCGCACTCATCGACTTCGAGCAGGACGACGACGGTGTCACGGTGACGCTCGAGGACCTGGAGGGCACCCGGTCGACCACCCGAACCGCATACCTGGCCGGCTGCGACGGCGGTATCAGCACGGTCCGCAAAAAGCTCGGCATCAAACTCGAGGGGCAGGGTGGCCTTCGCCAGCTCCGGCAGATCACCTTCCGCTCCGAGGGGTTGTACGACAAGATCCCGATCGGCAAGGGCCGCCACTACTACGTCGCCGATGCGGAGGGAAGCGCGATCGTCGTCCAGGGCAGCCGCAAGGACTTCACTCTCAACATCGCGATCGACGAGGACGCAGACCTGGAGCAAGCGGTACGTGACCGGGTCGGCTTCGACTTCGACTTCGCCGTGCGTAACTCGACGAGTTGGAAGTTGCACCTCCTGCTGGCGGAGCGGTATCGCGACGGCCGGGTGTTCCTCGCCGGTGATGCGGTCCACCTCGTGATCCCGACCGGCGGGCTCGGCATGAACACCGGGGTCGGCGACGCGATCGACCTCGCCTGGAAGCTCGCCGGGACGGTGCAGGGCTGGGGCGGACCCGGTCTGCTCGACAGTTACGAGCCCGAACGGCGCAAGGTCGGCGACCGCAACGTCAAGGCGTCAGGCTGGGCCGCGGAGGGCATGGGCCTGTGGCGCCAGCTCGTCACACCCGAGATCACCGCCGACACCCCTTCCGGCGCGGCACTGCGCACCGAGGTCGGAGAAGCGGCCAATCGTCATCACCGCCGAGTGCACGAGATGGTCGGCGTCGAGCTGGGCTACAGCTACGCGGGCTCCGATCTCATCGCCCATGAGGACGACAACGTCACCGACTGGGACACCACGACGTACACCCCGCACACGCGCCCCGGCATCCGCATCCCGCACATCTGGCTCAACGACGGGCGGGCGATGCAGGACGCGCTCGGTCAGGGCTACACGTTCATCGACCTGACGGGATCGGCCGACACCAGCGCGGTCGAGGCGCAATTCGCCCGGATCGGCGCGCCGCTGGACATCCTGAGCATTGACGACGCCCATGCCCGCCAGGTCTACCAGACCTCACTGCTGCTGGTGCGACCCGATCTGCATATCTTCTGGCGCGGCAACACACTGCCCCAGGACCTGAACCGCTGGGCCGATCAAGCCACGGGGCAGCTTGCTGCACGATGATGCCGCGGCCGTGCCAAGCCCAGCAGCGGCCACTACGGGCGGTCAGGAGATGACGTAGACCTGATCGCCGTCGACCTCCACCTGATAGGTCTCGAGCGCGATCGTCGCGGGGAGGCACAGCGGCCTGCCGCTGGCAAGCTCGAAGCGCGCCATGTGCAGCGGGCAGACGAGTTCATTGCCTTCGATCTCGCCCTCGCTGCCTAGCGACCACTTCTCGTGCGTGCAACTGTCGGCGGTCGCGAAGAACGTTCCGTCCTCGGCGCGATGCAACGCGATCTCGTCGCCCTCGAGTGTCATGGACTCCCCCGGCTCGAGGTCGTTCACCGCGCAGGCCAACTGGCGCCCCATCGTCTGCGTGCCCTCCATCGAATCCGACCTCCTCGTCGTCTGCCCGGATCTGCTCTTGGCCGACGGTCAAGTGTCGTTCGGCATCCAGACCGTCGACAGAGCAGGTTTCACTCGGTGGAACCGCCCCGGGCGAGCAACGCGCGTAAGCCGGTCACCAAGGCGATGGGCTGGTCGAGCATGATGTGGTGCTCGGCTGCCGGGACGTCGACGACATGGACACCAAGGCGATCAGCGAGCATGTCGCCCATCGTGGCGTCGACCAGCCCCAGTTCAGGGCGCAGCATCGCAGCCGGACAGGCGAGCCGTGACAACCCGCCCGGGCGCAAGGGCTCATGGGCGAAGACCGCCGGATCGAATTTCCAGGCCCAGCCGCCCTCGACCTTGCGGATCGAGTGATCGGCTATGTGATGGAAGATGTAGCCCTCGGTTTCCTGAGCGGGGACGACCCGGAACCTGGCGAGGAGTTCGGCGCGGTCGGCGAAGACCTGACGCGGCCCGAATGCCACCTTGTCCCGGAACGCCGCCTCTTCGGGGGTCGCGTCGTGTACGGGGGTGTCGATGACGACGACACCGGCGAGATCCTCACCGTGCCAGGTCGCGGTGGCAAGAGCCACCATGCCACCCATGCTGTGCCCGATCACGACAGGCGCGGCGCTGACGTTCTCCGCGGCGACGGCCATGACCTCGGCGGCCCATGTCCGCAGCGAGTAGGCGTCGCGGTGGCCACTGTCGCCATGACCGCTCAGGTCAAGTGCAACGACATGATGAGTCTCCGCGAGGAGCGGGCCGACGTGATCCCACCAGCGCGCATGCGCCGCGCCACCGTGGACCAGCACAACACCACGTGTACCCGGCACGCCCCACGACCGGCACGAGACCTCGACGCCAAGGACCTCGATCGTGCGAACGGTCGCCTCGTGGGCCAAGGCTCGCACGAACCAGTCCGGTGCGGTCGGCGTAGTCGGGCCCTGTGAAAGCAGCATGCGCAAGGAGTAGCAGTTTGAGTCTACCCAAGGTGATCCGGTTTCGTCCTCTGGAACATCGGCTGTGGCATCCGGTCGCGGCACGGCAGCATGGCAACCGTGACGCACGCCACGTCGGCCCGTCCACTCGTCGCCTCGATCGGAGTCAGAACATGACCACTAAGCAGGCACCGGTATACGACGTCGTCGTCGTCGGAGCCGGTCTGGCTGGCAACACCGCGGCACTGTCCGCCGCCGAGCGCGGCGCGTCGGTGCTCTTGCTGGAGAAGGGCGAGCAGTACGGCGGATCGTCGGTCAAGGCCGGCGGGGGCATGCTGTTCGCGGGCACCGACATCCAGGCAGCTGCCGGGATCGACGACGACAACGAAAAGCTTCGCGCTTCGATCCTCTCGGCCGGACACCAGAAGAACGATCCCGCGCCCGTACAGGCCTACCTGGATCACCAACTCGAGACGTACGAGTTCATGCGTGGCCGTGGGATCGAGTTCACACTGGCCCTGACCGGAACCGACGCAATCTCACGCATGCACGCCGCCCCGCAGGGCGACGCCACCACAGTCATGCACGACAAGTTCGTGGCACTCGACAACGCCGACTACTGGCCGTCCAGCGCAGCCCGGCGGCTCGTACAGGACGCGGACCGGCGCGTCTGTGGGATTGTCGTAGATCGCGACGGTGGCGAGATCGTGGTGAACGCTTCCGCTGTAGTCCTCACGACGGGGGGGTTCGTCCGAAGCCGCGAATTGCTGCAGACCTTCGCACCGCAATGGGCCGATGCCACCAAGATGGGCGGCGCCCACAACACGGGCGACGGCATGCGCATGGCGTGGGCCGCCGGCGCCGATCTGGCCGACATGGGCTATGTGGAAGCTTCGTTCGGGGCCTCGATCAAGAACTACCCGGACCTCTCGGAGGATCCTGGCGAAGAGCCGCGGCTGCTCTACCCGAACTCGCAGGGGGCCATCATCGTCAACCTCGACGGCAAGCGCTTCGTGGACGAGAACCTGAATTACAAAATCATCAGCTCGCTCTGCGTCAAGCAGCCCGAGGGCATCGGCTTCCAGATCTTCGACGACACGATGATGAACCGATCGCTGCCCGCACCGACACCGGCCGATTTCAAGACGGCGCTCGCTGACGGCTACGTCATCGCGGCCGACACCGTGGAGGATCTCGCCGTGAAACTCCAGATCGACCCAGCGAGCCTGCGTGCCGCCGTCGACACGTATAACGGTTACGCCGACGCCGGCGCCGATCCGGATTTCGGTCGGTCGCTGAGCGACTACGGTGTCGAGCGCGGGGGTCACCTGGACACCGCGCCCTACTACGCCTTCGCGTGTCGCTCGGGCCTCACCACGACCTACTGCGGTGTGCGTGTCGACGAGCGCCTGCGGGTCGTCGATGTGTTCGGCGAGCCGATCCCCGGCCTGTTCGCTGCCGGCGAAGTGGTGGGCGGCTTCCACGGTGCGACCTACCTCAGTGGCACAGGCCTTGGCAAGGCTGGCGTACTCGGCAGGGCGGCCGGTCTCTCGAGCGTCGTCAATGCTTGATCAGCAGAGCATCATCCTCACTTCCAAGGAGACATCCATGCCTGAGCTCATCCCCGATTTCCATGAAGTCTTGGCGAAGACCGAAGGTCCAGCAGCGACCCTCGACGTGTTCCGCCGTTGGCACGATGCTGTCGACACCAAGGATCTCGAGGGTGTGAGGGCATGTATGGCCCAGGACATCGTGGTCGAGATCCCGTTCAGCGAGTCCGGACGGGTCGAAGAAGGCCAGTTCCGCAGGTACTCCGGCATCGAGGAAGCCGTCGAATTCTGGGCCGTCGCTTTCAAAGCCGAAGGCGAGAGCGCTGGTCCCTGCAACTGTGAGATCACGGTTTCGGCCGATGGCGCCACGGTCTTCCTGGAGACCTTCGGCAAGCTCACGATGGCGACCGGCCGCGACTATCGCAATCGTTACGTCATGAAGATGGTCACCGACAACGGCCTGGTCACGCACGTCCGCGAGTACTACAACCCGATCCAGTCGGCCTACGCCTTTGGCCGCCCGATCGCAGGACACATCACCGTCGATTCGTTGCCAGCATGAGTGGCTCAGAGCATCGCTTCGACGGACGCGTGGCGCTCGTCACGGGTTCGGGCGTCGGCCTGGGCCTTGCCCACGCAAGGCTCCTTGCCGAGCGCGGCGCCAAAGTCGTGATCAACGACATCAGCACTGCCGACGACGGACGCCCCCTCGCCGAGGCCGTGGCTGAACAGTTGCGCGAAGATGGGCTCGAAGCAGTCGCGGCCGCCGGCAACGTCGGCATCGAGGCCGAGGCTCGCGGGCTCGTCCAGCAGACCCTAGAGTCCTTCGGGCGTATCGACATTCTGATCAACAATGCCGGAGCGGGTGGAAGCGGGACGGCGCAAGAGGTCACGACAGCATCGTTTCAGGACACGCTGCAGGTTCATTTATTCGGAACGTTCTGGACGATGCAAGAGGCTTTACAGCACATGCGCGGTCAGAACTACGGGCGGATCGTCAACACGACATCCGCACTGGGCGTCTTCGGAGGCCCCGGATCTGTGCCTTATGTGACCGCCAAGGCCGGCGTCGTGGGCCTCACGAAGGCCGCATCGCTCGACAATCGAGATCACAACATCCGCATCAACACGCTCGCGCCGGTCGCGGCGACGGGGTACGCCGCGGGGTACTTCGAGAATCATCCCGACCTCGACGTGCGCTATCTGACGGCCGAGATCGTGGCGCCGGTCGCGGCGTACTTGGCCCATTCCTCCTGCGAATTGAACGCTCAGACATTGGCGGCGGGAGGCGGCCGCGCCGCGTTGCTGTTCAGTGCGGCCGTGCCCGGCCTGTCCAGCCGAACGCTGTCCGTCGATGAGGTTGCCGGCGGTTTGGCGCAGGTCACCGACACCGAAGGGTTCCGCATTCTCGGCAGTTCGATCGAACAGTACGATCTACTCCCCCGCTTTGATCGGTAGCCCTCAGGTGCATTGGGTCCCCGGATACAAGGAAACCGATCGGTCGGGCAGCGGCGCACGTTCGCCGGTTATCGTTATCGCGCCGGGGCCACACTTCTCATCCCTGAGGGTCGCCACGACGCCAACATTTATGGACGCAGCAGAATCCGGATCGGATTGTTGACCTTATTCCGGAGGTTCGAAACCGCAGTCTCGAACTCGCCCAGCGGAAGCACCTCGGTGACAGAGCTGGAAAGATTGAGCCGCCCGCGTTCGACGAACGCGATCACTCGAGCGATATCGGACTTCGCTCCGCCATAATGACCCAGAATCCGTTTGCCAGACCTGATGAAATCAGCATTGCTGTGAAGGTTCATGGGACCGTCAGGTATCCCGACGAGAACGAGCCGTCCATCGCGCCCCAGCGCGTCGAGTCCCTGCTGCTGCGCGGTGGTCGCTCCGAAGAAGTCGAACGCCGTGTCCAGACCAGCGCCCGCGGTGTACTCGCTGATCTTCTCCGCGAAGTTGACATCGAAGGGATCTAACACATGATCTGCTCCGACAGCCAACGCACGCTCACGAACAGCTTCGAGAGGGTCGATCCCGATGATGGGAACTGCCCCGACCATCCGTAGAAGCTTGATGGCGTGATATCCCAGACCTCCAAGGCCCCACACACCAGCGGATTCGCCAGCTTTCACCTCAGCGGTTTTCGAGATACTCAGCCACGGTGTCGTGACGGCGTCTGACGCGATCGCGGCAACCTCGAGCGGGGTGGTTGTCATCAACGGCACTAACGAACTGGCCGGCGCGACGGTGAACTCTGCCCAAGCGCCATCGAAGTGAACGCCCATCACCCGCGTCTGGTCGCCGACATAAGTCAGGGCGCATATCGACACGTGGTCGCCGACCTGGACCTCGTTGACATCCGGTCCCACAGCGTCGACCACACCAGCAGCTTCGTGACCCAACGTGACAGTAGATTCCATACCGGGGGCGAGCTGGCCGTCGATGAAGTGCAAGTCGGACAGACACAAGCCCGCATACGCGATCTTGACGCGAACCTCGCCACGGACGGGCTCCGGAACAGGAACAGACTCCAGGCGGAGGGTTTGAGTGCTCGTGTCCAGGCGAACCGCGCTCATCGTTGAGACCATCAGCTGGCGCTCCTGTTCTGCGCACTCTCAAGGACGCGAGACGCCGCGGAGACCCCTGCCCAGCGGCCGGTCACGAACGCCGGCGCCAATCCGCCCACGTATCCGTAGTTCGAGATTCCACCCGTGTCGGCACCGGCCGCGAAAACGCCGGGAATCGGCGCGCCGGAGGAGTCCAGGACGTGTCCGCCGGTGTCGATGCTGATGCCTCCGAGTGTGAACGTGATGGACGGTCTCACCTGAAGTGCGTAGAAGGGTGGCTCTTTCGGCGCTCTGGCTTCGGGATTGACGGGTATGCCTTCCGCCGACGTAGATCCGTTGTCGGTCGCCTCTATGTATTGAGCGACAGTCTGTTCGAGCGTCGCCCGGTCGAATCCCCATGCGGCGACATGATCCAACAGTTCGTCCAGCGATCCAGCCGTCGCGTGATTCGCGCCCGCGTCGGCGGCGAGAGCGAAGCGGTCGATGATCCCGAAGCCCGGGAACGGCTCGCTCGCGGCAGCGATCGCGCGGACACGTGAGTCGAATATCAGGACGCCGTAGTCCCCTTGCTGGAAGGTGAGGTCTTGATTCAGAGTCTCATCTGCACGGAGTTCGTCCGCGAACCGCTTTCCTTGGGCGTTGAGCAGTATCGTCCAGATCGAGTAATACTGCGCCAGGGGCAAGAAGTCTCGTGGCTGGAACTCGCGCAGCGGGTACGGAACCAAGTGGCCGTAAAAAGTCCCCAGCCCTGCCGTCGACGCTGCGCCAATCGACTCTGCGGCCATCAGGCCGTCACCGGAGCTTCCCGGGTTCGAGCGCAGGATCAACTTCGACGATGGGGCACCCACATACCTCAACAGCAGTTCGTCGTTGCCCTGGAACCCTCCGGTAGCCAAGATCACGGCGGGGCTCCTGTGCTCGGCGCGTGAACCGTCGTCCGTCACGACGGTGGCAACGACGGTGCCGTCGTCCTGCACGGTCAGTTTGTCCAGACGCGTCCCCGTCTCGAACCGGCCACCGGAGGCGAGGATTTTGCTCCTGGCCGCTTCGAGGAAGCCGACGATGTCGATTGGATAGCCCTGGGCGAGTGGGGTTTGGTGCTTCTCTTCCTCGGACGCGACCCTCACACCGAGTTCCTTGATGTCGTCCAGTGCGGGCCGAAAGTGCTCGATCAGTTTCTCCTGGACCGCAGGATCTCCGTCGGGGACATGGCTCCTGAGAGCCTCGTATGATGCGGCGCTCCAGTACATCCCAGCGGAAAGTGCGGCGGATCCGCCCGTCACCTGCTCCTTTTCGAAGACCGTGACCGGTACACCCGACTTCGCCACAGCCAGAGCCGCGCTGGTTCCGCTCATTCCGGAGCCGAACACGAGAACCCGTGGTTCGTCGGCCACATGCGATGCCTCACTCGTCACGCTGGTCTCCTTCGACGTCATCACCCACGCGTCGTCTTCGCCCCATCGGGCGTCAGCCATCTGGACCGCGCCGGGTCGTTTCGTGGCGGAACCAAACAGGATCGTCGGCCAGCCTCCCCCTACATCGGGATTGCGCGAAACGCCATTCCCATCCAACGGAACCGGTGCAGGTTCCGTCACGACACGCACGAAGTGACCCGCGCTGAACACGCGAAGTCGGGGCACAAGGTACCGGGCTTTACCCGACGGCCGCCTGGGAGAAGTGCACGGAGGGATTCTGTTTGAACAGATAATCGTTCATGTTGAACGAGAGCGGCTCGGACAGTTCGATATGGAATCCGAGCAGCGATCGCGTATCGAGGATGCGGCCGATGGGTCGGGCCTTCGCCATATTCTCGATACCGAACAGGTCGCTGTAGTCGAACTCGAAGTACCGGAGATCAGGAGTCCCCTGGGCACGTGCCCGGCGCTCGACACCGGCCATGTCGTCGACGAACCAGGTGAGGTTGTGGATGCTACTTCCTCGCTCCTGCAACTGATTCCACCACGGCACTGCTTCTTCGAAAGGCTGGATGTACTGCAACATCGCGTCGCCCAAGTTGACGTGCTTGATGTCCTCCATGCGTCCGTCGCTGACTTTCACCAGGTAGGGCGCGAACTCCAATTCCACGTCGTTGGACCCGAACACCCGGTGCAAAGTCCTTCGTGCCGCGTCGATCTCACCGTGGGTGATCTCGATTTGCATCATCGGGGAAACCGAACCCCAGAGCGCATCCGCGCTCGGTCCCAGACTGAGGTCGCCTTGAGCCAACTGGAGGTCGAATCCGAAGGCCGCCATCGTGTCGACGACGGCCCCATCGGGTCCACTGGAATGTACCTGGAAACCCTCGGTGCCGAGCGACCCTACCGCCTCATCGAGATCTTCCACGACATAGGCAAGGCGTAGAACGCAGGGGCCCACGCTCGTGAGCGTGCGTGCCCACTGACTGTCGTCGTTGATGGGTGACACGAACTCAAGGATCGTGTCACCCATACCGACGCACGTCCTGGTGACGTCCGCGTCATCGCCAGCGTCGGAGTTCAGCCGGGCGGCACCGAAGACATCTTCGAGATAGGTGCTTGCCGCCTCACCGTCCGGCACCACCGCGGTGAGTTTCTGCAGCCTGGAAACGTTGATGGTCATGCTGATCCTCTCGCGCCGTCGGCCATCGACTGCCCACCGCACAGCCAAGTCCTCGCGGGGATGTGCAGCAAATGCCGATCCCGACTGACGGAACCGAACGTTTGAGCCATGTGATCGCGCGGGTCCATGCCTACGGGTGCGTGACCAGGCGCCCCACGACCTCGCCCCGCTCGAGCCGTCCATATGCCTCGTTGAGCTCGGCCAGCTCGACCGTTGTCACCTCTGGCGTGAGCCGTCCCTGCCCGATCAGATCGAGGACCTCGGCCATGTCACCTGGAGTCCGGCCGAAGGACCCCCGAAGAGTCTGTCGGCGCAGGATCAAATGATGGGTGTCGACCGAGGCCGTCGTGGCTGCCATCCCGACCACAACGACACGCCCACCGCTGCGCACAGCGGCGAGCGCCTGCTCGGTGGTTGAGCCCGTGCCGGCGAAGTCGATGATCGCGTCGGGCCGCATGTCCCGTACGGCGGCCACATCGGTGAAGCACTCCACGGCACCGGCTTCACGTGCCGCGTCGAACGTCCGCGAATTGTTGTCGATTCCATAGACGTTCGCGTCGAGGAGCTTCGCCGTGCGAACACCGTTGAGTCCAAGGCCACCGAGGCCGATGATCGCTACGGTCTCGCCAGCGGTCACCGCCGCAGTGGTTCTGACGGCCGAATATGCTGTCGCGATCGAGTCGGTCGAGACGGCAGCCTGATCAAAGCCAACACCCTCGGGGATCGGCTGGATCTTCTCGTACGGCACTGTGACGTATTCGGCGAATCCGCCATCGATCGTCAGGCCCGGGGCAGCGTGCGGAATAGTCTGGCCGCCGGAGATCACTCGATCGCCGACGACTAGGTGCTGGGGCACGTCCTGCCCGACCTCGTGGATCGTACCGGCGATCTCGTGACCCAGAGTGATCGGTGCGGTGGTAGCGAGCAGGTCGCCATCCTCGGTCGACATGGTATTGACCAAGGACCCATCGAGGATGTGCAGATCCGAGTGACAGATACCTGCCGCTCGGACTCTGATCACGACCCAGCCCGGCTCTGCTCGGGGAATCGGGAGATCCACCATCTCCATGGGCTGTCCGGCCGTCATCATCCGCATCGCTCTCACAGGCACTCCTCTGCTGATCGTGAAGCGAGCCGCCCCACGATTCCCATCGTCACGGATCGAGTCCACCTGTGGTCGTCGGTGTTCCACGGCGCGAAACGGACCGACGTGCCGTCGCCGCGTGCGGCGGCACGTCTGCCCGGCCACTGGTCGCCGCCCAAGGTCGGCACAAGGAGACGTGGCACCCGGCGACCAGACGGCCCGCCGGGTGCCGCGCTCAGTAGACCAGCAGAGTTACTTGCTCATCTGTCCTTCGAACTCATACAACTTGATGTCCTTGAAATCCTTCGTGTCGCTGTCGTACTGCGAGAGGTACGACGACTCGATCGCGACGTGATCCTTGAGGCCATCGAGCGTGATCTTGATGCCGGGCTTCAGGTACTTGGACTGGTAGTCCAGGTGGTTGACCGCCGACATCATGCCGAGACGGCTCAAGCCCAGGGGGGTGTCCGCAGCAGCCTTGGCAGCCTCCAAGAGGGGCTCCGAGTACAGGAAGCCCGTGACCGTGGTGTTGTTGAAGGGGGTCTTGGGCGACGCCTTCTTGAGAGCATCCCTCGCCGCCGCGACATCCGGGTCGTTGGCGTACTCACCTCGCGTCGGATCCTTGGCGTAGGTGGTGATGTACCAGCCGTCGGCCGCTGCGCCGGCCACGTCGAATGTCGAGCTGGCGCATTGCGAGGTCATGTATCCGTCGACCTTCCAGCCCTGGTTCGCGACCTCCTGCATGATCGAAGCACACTGTGCGGCCGTCCCGACAGCGATCAGAACATCGGCATCGCTGGAGCGCAGGGTCGTAATCTGAGACGACGGAGCCGCTGTCTCGGTAGCCTCGATCGTCTCTGTCTTGACGATCGTGTTCTTGCCCGCGTACTTCTCCAACGCGTCCAAATTGTCTTTGCCCGATTCGGTGTTCGAGATCAGCACTGCGACCTTCGCACCGTCAGGCGTCTTGTCACTGATCGCCGCCATCATGATACGAGCGTCGAGCGTCGAGGGCTGTGTAAGAATCATCGTCCACGGGAATTCCTGAGGGTTGTTCGCCGAATTACCGTTCGAAATTCCCGGCATCAGCGGGACGCATTCCTCGCCAAGTACACCGCGAACCGCGGCGACCTGCGGCGTACCGATGACGCCTGACATCAGGTCGATCTTGTCCTTGTCGAGCAGCGTCTGCGTCGACGTGAGCGCCTTGTCGGGGGTGAACGCGTCGTCCATCTGCACGAGTTCAAACTTCGTGTCGAGACCCGAGTCGGCGTTGAACTGCCGGAAGGACTCCTTCATCGCGGGTCCGATCACGCCCAGAGCAGGTGCGACCGGGCCTGTCAGCGGCATGGTGTTGCCGACCTTGACCGTTGCGCCGAACTTCTCCGTGACATCGGTCGGACACTTGTCCAAATCGATGCCGAGTTCCTTGGCCGCGGCAGCGGCGTCGCTCGAGACGTCCTCGCTGCCCCCGCCGTCCCCACCCGGGGAACCGCAGGCGGCCGTCAAGAGGCCGAGGGCGACCACAGCCCCCGCGAGTTTCTTCTGCTTGGTTGACATGTCGTGCTCCTTTGAGTGAAAACCCGGTCCGGTCGGACCGAAGTTCGGGGGCGTCGTGCAACTTCTCGCTCAGATTCGGGGTCTTGTGACCCTGGTGGACTACTTCCCTGCCGGCGACGTCGGCTGTCGGAGCTCCTCTCTGGTGCAGGCATCGTCAGGGTCTTGGATCTCCGCATCGCCCATGAGCCGGTCGACAACGATCTCGACCGACGTTTCCGGTCGGCGTGGCTCAACGACAAGCACCCTGGATCCGAGACTCTTGAGCCCGCCCATGATGCCTTCGCGAAGAGTGAAAACGATCACGATGATGAGGATCCCGAACACGACACCAGCTGCCGGCCCCTCGGTGATCTCCCCGGTCCATAGCGGCAGGAAATAGATCGCGAACCCGCCGATGATCGGACCCCAATAGCTCGCGCTGCCGCCCAGGACCATGGCGACGAGTAGGTAGATCGTGAACAGGAGCGAGAAGCTGTCGGGTGTGAGGATGCCTGTATCGACGGCGAAGAGGCCACCGGCTAGTCCCGCGATCGCACCCGAGATTCCGAACAAGACGGTCCGGACGACCGTGCGATCGATTCCCATCACGATCGCGGCCGACTCATTGTCCCGGAGGGCGACGATCGCCCGCCCCATGCGTCCTCGCATCAGGTTCCAGACAATGAGGCAGGACAGCAACAGCGCGACGGTTGCCACATAGTAGAGCCACACGGTCTGGCCCGCACGCCCTGCGAAGTAGGCCGTGTCGGGCGCCTCGAACTTGATGCCGAACAGACCGGCCGAACCACCGGTCAGCGACTCGAAGCGCCGCACCAGGCTCGGGAAGATGACACCAACGGCCAACGTGACGAGAGCGAGATACATACCTTGCAGTCGCAGCGCGGGGACGCCCACGAGGACGCCCACGACGAAGCACACCACCATGCCCATGATGAATGCCAGTGGTGGATACCACCCATCGTTGGTGACCAGGATCCCCGTGGTGTAGGCGCCGAAGCCGAAGAACGCCGCGTGACCGAGCGAGATCTGCCCTCCGAACCCGGACAGGAGATTGAGTCCGACGGCGGCAGTCGCCAGGATCAGCGCCCCGGTGATCTGGTCGAGCCGATAGGACTCGACCACGTACGGGAGAGCGAATATGACGACCGCGACCAAGAGGACGCGGCCGATCTTGAGGCCACGGTGCTGGACCGAGCCCTCGTGAACGATGATCGGAAATGCCATCAGACTCTCTCCACTCGCTTGGACCCGAAGAGGCCCGACGGTTTGACCATGAGGACGACGAGCAGCAGCACGAGCGCGACCCCCAGTTTGAGATCCGAGCCGATGAACGACACATAACCGCCCACCAAGCTCTCGACCACGCCAATGATCAACCCCGCAAGCACCGCCCCGCCCGGCGAATCGAACCCGCCAAGAGTGGCCGCCGCCGAGGCATAGAGGAGGAAGTTGAACATCATGAACGTCGTGAGGGTGGTGCCGGGCGCCACCAATGGGCCTAACAGGCCGCCCACGGCTGCCGCCATCATCCAGCCGAGTGCGTTGATGCGGTTGACCTTGATGCCGACGAGTTGTGCCGACTCCGGGTTGCTCGTCGCGGTGCGCATCGCGAGCCCCAGCTTGGTGTACTTGAACAGCGCGAGGATGCCGGCCAGCACGAGTCCGAGCAGGACCACCATGAGCAGTTGCTGGTAGCGCAGGCGCCCGCCGAACACCGAAAGGTAGTCGTCCGGCCCGGAGGGCAGGACGTTCGGGAACGGCAGTGGCTCTCCACCCCAGATGATGCCTGCGGCGGCGTTGAGCGCCAGGAAGATGCCGATGCCGACGAGCAGGATCGAGTAGCCGGCATCATGGCCCAGTGGTCGGATGAGCACCCGTTCCACCAGTCCGCCGCCGATTGCCCCGACCCCGATCGACAGCAGGATCGCGAAGACGACGGGCACTCCGGCCTGGGTGAACCCGTAGGCGATGAACGCGCAGAACATCGCCATCTCTCCCTGCGCCAAGTTGAGGTGCTTGGAGCTGCGGTACACGCACACCAGTGCGAGGGCGAGGAATCCGTAGATCACGCCGTTGTTGAGCCCGTCGATGATGCGGGCGATCAGAAGGTCCATCGGTCGTTCTCTCCTAGTACCCGAGGTAGGCGGCACGGATGGCGTCGTCACCGGCGAGTTCGTCGGCCGATCGCGAGGCCGCGATCCTCCCGACCTCGATGAGATAGCCACGATCGGCGATGTCGAGGGCGAGGGTGGCGTTCTGCTCGACCAGAAGAATCGCCATGTCCATTTCCTTGTTGATCTGCGCCAAGGAGGCAAACAGCTCTTGTGTCAGCTTCGGTGATAGACCGAGGCTCGGTTCGTCGCACAGCAGCAGCTTGGGGCGGCTCATCATGGCGCGGGACACCGCGAGCATCTGCTGTTCGCCACCCGACAGGAGGCCGGCCTTCTGCTTGCGTCGCTCCTTAAGCCGCGGGTAGACCCCGTACCACCGCTCGATGTCCTCCGCGATCTCTGCCTTGTGGTTGCGAACATGGGCGCCCGCACGCAGGTTCTCCTCGACCGTGAGATCCGCGATCGTTCCGCGGCCCTGCGGCACTTGGGCCAGGCCCAGCCGCACGATGGCGTCGGCGGGAGCTTTCGAGATGTCGGTTCCGTCGAACATGACGTGGCCCCGGCGCGCGATCAGTCCGGAGATGGCCCGCATCGTCGTGGTCTTGCCCGCGCCGTTCGCGCCGAGGATCACGACGACCTCCCGCGCTTCGACACTGAGGTCGGCGCCGTGCAGGACGTCCGCGGCGCCGTAGCCGGCGTACAGGTCGTCGATCTGGAGAAGACTCATGCGGCAGGGGCTCCCAGGTAGGCCGAGATGACCTCGGGATGGGAACGGACCTCGGCAGGAGTGCCCTCAGCGATCTTCTTGCCGAAGTTCATCGCCACGACGAGGTCGGAGATTCCCATGACCATCGCCATGTGGTGCTCGACCAGCAGGACCGTGAGGTCGAACTCGTCGCGGATCCGTCTGATCGTGGTGGACAACTCATCGACCTCGCTGTGCGTCAGGCCGCCGGCAGGTTCATCGAGCAGCAGCAACCTGGGCTTGGCGGCCAGCGCCCGTGCCAGTTCGAGGCGTTTGAGGGTGCCGAAGGGCTGGTCCGCCGCCGGCAGAAACGCGAGATCGGCGAGTCCCAGCACCTCCAGCAGTTCGTACGCCTCCGACTTGAGTCGCTTTTCAGCCGCCGCCTCACCGAACCGCAACAGGGACCGTACGTAGCCGCCCCTCCCGCGAGCGTGAGCGCCGGCCATCGTGTTCTCCAAGAACGTCAACGACGGGAAAAGTCCGAGATTCTGGAAGGTGCGCGCGACGCCGTGTCCCGCGATCTTGTGCGCCGGAACGTCCAGCAGCTCCTCGCCCTCCATCCGGATGCTCCCCGCGCTCGGCTGGTAGATGCGGCCCACGCAGTTGAATAGCGTCGTCTTGCCGGCTCCGTTGGGGCCGATCAAGCCACAGATCTGGCCGCTGTCGATCGTGAAGGACAGCCCGTCCAGGGCCGTGATGCCGCCGAAACGCATCGACACGTCGTCGATGACAAGCTCGCTCATACGAGACGCTCGCCGTCGTGGTGGTTCATGCTGGTCTCCCGTGGATCGTCGCGACGCCTGGCAGCGGCACGTGCGAAGGATGGTCGATGCGTCAGTGTGACGCCGGTTACTCCGTGGTGTGGCCGTTGGTTCCGTGGGACGGAACGGCGACCTCGTGGGGCCGGACGGCCATAAGCGTCCATCGCTCCACGCGACTGACGAAGCTGGTATCCCGTCAGACGGAACGGTCACGGAACGCAACCAGGCCAGTCCGTCTTGAGGCTTCCGATCTGCGCATCAGCACCACCGGGTGCCGGGCCGCAACCGTACTCTGTCGATGTTCCGTCCCACGGAAACCCTGGACCGGGCGTACGATGGCCGCACTAGCGTGGCTCCATGCCGCTCTACTCGTTCGAGGGCCTGAGCCCCGACGTCCATCCGTCCGCTTTCATTGCGCCGACCGCTACCCTCGTGGGCCAGGTGATCGTCGAGGAAGGCGCTTCGGTCTGGTACAACGCCGTGATTCGCGCCGACTACGGACCCGTCTACATCCGGGCGGGGGCGAATGTGCAAGACGGTTCGGTGCTGCACGGACCGCCTGACCTGCTGACCGAAGTCGGCCCGCGTGCCACCGTCGCCCATCAGTGTGTTGTCCATGGGGCCGTGATCGGAGCGAGCGCCCTGATCGGTAACGGATCCACGGTCCTCGACGGTGCTCGAATCGGCTCGCGCTGTCTTGTCGCGGCCCACTCGATGGTCGCGGCCGGCGCCGACTTCGCCTCGAATACGCTGATCGCGGGCGCCCCCGCGGTCGCCAAGAAGGACATCACCGGCACCGTCGCCGAACAGTGGGTTGACGGCAACCCCGGGGCGTACGCCGAACTGGCGGCACGCCACCTCGCGAGCGTCCTGCCCATGGGCTGACCGCCGCCGCCGGCAGTCAGCCCATACCGGGTGTCAGCTCGCGGGTTGCTGCTCCGTCTGGAGGAGCCGACGCGGCGCTGTGTAACTCGCGGGGGGAGCGTCGTGGTCCTCAGCGGGCAGCTGCTCACCTGTTATGAGATAGTTCCATCGGCGCCACCAGGCTCGCATCTGCAGTTCGTCCGAACCTCCGGGCTGTTCAGCACCGGCCATGCCGCGCGAGACGTCAGACCACGGCAACTCCTTGAATGAGGCGAACGAGCGCTGGCACGTCTCGAGGGCCTCGACATCGTCAGGAGACGCCAGGCCGCCCGGGCCCCAGAACGTCAAGAAGTTGTCGAGCCGCTGACGCTTGAGCTCTTCGCCCTCCTCGGGCGGGATGAGCTCCCACGCCGTGACTTCCATGTAATCCTCTGACACGGGATCAATCTTGCGCACCACGACACCCATTACGAGGTCGATGATGACGAGGTTCGGGAAGATCACCAGATTGCGCGAGCCGGACATCCGGTCGACCCACTCGTCGCCGTACTTGGCCCGGAACTCGTCGAAGCGTGCGGACCTTTCAGCCTTTCCGTCTTCAGACAGCGGCCGCCCGAAGACGCCTCCCGTGGCGGGTCCGCCTGTGACGACCGCGTGTCCGTTACCCAGATCGAGCCCGACCGCCTGGGTCAGCGACGCGCCGTCGAGTTCGACGCCTGATGCCATGACCATTTCGAAGTAGCGCTGGTGTGTCGAGACCGCGTGGTAGCCGTCGACACTGTTCTCGACCAGCAGCTTCCAGTTGGCCTTGACCGAATATTCGTGGGTACCCTCCAGGATCTGCATGCCCTCTTCGGACTGATCGGCCACGAGGTCGATGAAGTCGGTCGCACCGGCAAGGTAATCGACAAGAGGCTCGACGTCGGGATTGAAGCTCACGAACACGAAGCCTCGGTACGAGTCAACCTTCGCCGGCGTTGCCAGACCCGGGCGCTCGAAGTCCGGACCGTAGGACGTGTCGCCGGGGACCGAGACCAGTTTGCCCGAGGAACTGAAGCTCCAGCCATGGTAGAAGCAGGTCATAAACCGCGCATTGCCCTCTGGCTCACGGCACAGCATCGCCCCCCGGTGCGGGCACGAGTTGACCCACACCTGGATCGCGCCCTTCGCGTCGCGGCCGAAAATCAGCGGACGGCCCGCGACGTCGCGGGTCTTGAAGTCGTTCGGCTTCTTGAGCTCGGTCTCGTGACCGATGTACAACCAGACCTGGCTGAAGATCTTGTCGCGTTCGAGCGCGAAGACCTCGGGGTCGACCATCGCCTGCCGGTTCACCCGGAACCGGGGCATCTCACGATCATCGTCGATGAACTGCGACATGGGGCACTTCCTCTTCATCTTGGTGCAACAACTGCGGGCGGACGGTCATTCGCTCATGGCCTGTTTGAGCGACCAGATCTCGGCGTACGGGGACGGTCGAGGGACGACACGCAAGTTGAGCCACTCGACGACGCGCTGCCACGAGTCGAACATGGCCGCGTGACCAAGGACCTCGGCCGACTCGTGGAAGAAGTCGCCATCGACGCCGGGATATGTGACGAGCTCGGTGTACGCCGGCGACGGTTCGATCAAGCGCTGGGAGAGGCGGAGCACCGCGTCGCGAGGGGCCCCGGCGTCATCCGCGCCGAACATGCCCAGCCACGGAGTCGAAACGGGCCGCGCGGTGTCGATCAGCGCAGGACGGCCCGCGGTCCCGCCCGTCATGCCTTCAGGCGAGATGCTGATGGCGGCGCCGAGATCGAGTTCGGCGGCCGCTCGCAGGGCGATTCGTCCACCGCTGCCGTAACCAACCACACCGATCTGCTGTGCAACCCAGTCGCGCGTGCCCAGGTGTGCGACAAGATCGCTCAGGGCGGCAACCGCTCGGCCATCGTCGAGATCAGGGTCGATCGCGGTCAGATCCGCGGCCACTGACTCGTAGCCGTGCTCAGCCAGCCCGTTCATGAGTTCGACCGTCTGGTCGCCCATGCGTTCGGCCTCGCCGAGCAGGATCACAGCACCGCGCGGCAGACCAGGCAGTGAGATCTGCGCTACTCGCAGGACCCCGCCCGCGACCGCGACATCGGCGTTCGCTGGGATGATCCTGGGAACAACGGTGCTCATCGCTGGTGAACCTCTCTCCTGGTCTGCTTCGTGGTCTTGATTCGATCGTGGCCCACAGACCGACGGGGGGCCATGTGACGTTCTGGACGCCGGAACGCGGACTCAGCCGATATGGCGGTCGGCACCCGCCCAGTACGGTGCTCTCAAGACCCGCTTGAGGATCTTGCCCGAGGGGTTGCGAGGCAATTCGTCGATGAACTCGACCGAGGTCGGGCACTTGTACGCGGCGAGCCGAGCGCGGGCGTAGGCGATGACCTCTGCCTCGGTCAGCTGGGTGCCGGGCCCTAAGACCACCATCGCCTTGACTGTCTCCCCCCATCGCTCCGATGGGACACCGATCACGGCGACGTCAACGATTCCCGGATGCTCGATCAGGACGTTCTCGACCTCGATCGGGTAGACGTTCTCCGCCCCACTCACGATCATGTCCTTGAGCCGGTCGCGCAGATACACGTAGCCGCCGCGGAGCGAGGCACCATCGCCGGTTCGGACGAAGCCGTCCTCGGTCAGCGCCTCGCGCGTGGCCTCCTCATCGGCCCAATATCCGTGCATGTTGGTGGGAGCCTTGATCCACACTTCCCCGACGACGTCGTCCGCCACGTCCTGGCCCGTCAGCGGGTCGACGACGCGCACCGTGACTCCCGGCATCGCCTTCCCGACCGACAGGATGCGCTCAGGGTGATCCGGATCGAGATGGTCCTCGGGCAGCAGGTTGGTTGCGCTCTGCGTCTCCGTCAGGCCGTAGATCTGCAGGAATCTGGAGTCGAACACCGCGAGGCATCGGCGCAGTAGTTCCGGCGAGATGGGGGCCGCGGCATACGCGATCGTGTCGAGGCTCGACACGTCGTACGTGTCGAGATCGGGCATCTCCAAGATCATCTTCAGCACGGCCGGGACGAGGGTCGTCATCGTGATACCCCACCGCTCGACGAGCGGCAGAAGCGTGGCCGGAGTGGCCTCGCGGGCGATGACGCTGTGCGCTCCGGTCGTGAAGCCCAGCACGCCGAGGCTGGCGCCGGCCGAGTGGAACACGGGCATCGAGATCAGGAGTGTCGACGTCTCGTCAACGCGTAGCACCTGCGCCATTCCCTCTAGCGACAGCACAGCTCGGTTGCTGAACATAACGCCCTTGGGCAGGCCAGTCGTCCCCGAGGTGTACATCTGAATCGCGGTCTCGTCGGCACCCACGGGTACCAGGGGATCTTTCGCGACCTGACGGTCGAGCCACTCCTCGTAGCCGTCCAGGCCCGACGGCGTACCGATCACGACAACTTGGTCGATCGTTGTCAGTTCGGTGCGGAACTGCTCGTACTGTTCGACGAAGTCCTCGCCGAGGAACAGGACCTTGGCCGTCGAGTGGTTGATGATCTGTGCCATCTCACGGGGCGCAAGACGCCAGTTGACTGCCGCGGTGACGGCGCCTGCCATGGCTGATCCGACCAGGATCTCGAAGAACTCGCGGTTGTTCTTGTCGAGGAAGACGATGCGGTCCTGCGGGCGAACACCGGCTTCGATGAGGCCCTGCCCGACACGGGTTGCGCGCTCGTGAAGGTCCGCCCATGTCAAGGTCGTGTCATCGCAGCTCAGGCATGGGGCATCGGGCCGCAACGCCGTCCAGTGACGGACGTGTTCGGCGATCGAGGGGTCGGTTTCCGTAGGCACAGTCACTCCTTCTCAAGCCACCGGGAGCAGTCGGGTGATGCGGGCGGCCGCATCGATCGCCAGGCGACCGTACGCGTCGAGACCGCCCTTGCCCGCGCGGGCCACGCTGGCGGTCGACACGCTGAGCGACACCGCCGCGACCGCTTCACCATCGCGCAGCACTGGCGCTGCGACGCAGATCGTTCCGTGACAAGCTTCTTCGCGCTCGATCGCATAGCCGGCGGCGTGCGCCTGGGCGAGCTGGTCGAGGAATTGTTTGCGCAGCGCGACCGAATACGGAGTCACGCGGGTCAACGGCTGGCCGATGACGTCGACAACGGTCGCGCGGGGGCTGAACGCGAGGATCGCCTTGCCGAGTGCTGTGCACGTCGCTGGAAATCGTCCGCCGACGCGGCTCGGAAGGCGCGTGCCCGCGGGACGCGTGACCTTGTCGAGGTATAGAACGTCGCGGCCGCTGAGAGTCGCGAGGTGCACCGCGACGGCATCGGAGCGTTCGAACAGCCAGTTGAGCGGGCGCGAGGCGACATCACGCAGTTCGCCGAACTCTGACCAGCGCGCCGCCTCGCTGAGCTCGAAGAAGCTGCCACCGACCCGATAGCGCGACCCGCTGCGACCCACGAACCCATGTTCTTCGAGGGTCTTGAGCAGGCGGTGGGCGGTGCTTTTGGGTACGCCGATATCGGCCGCGACCTCCGTGACGCCGAACGAGTTTCCACGGGCTTTGGAGATCGCTTCGAGCATCGCAAGGGTCTTCGATGCCGAGGACTGCACAGCCTCCTCGGCGGGGCGGCCGGGGTGATCGACCATCTGGTCCAGCGTCAGGGGTTCTGCCGTGTCGATGCTCATATGTGTCTGTATCCTTCCTGCCCGCCGCCACCCATACAGGTCATCCGTCGCCGGCACCTCGATCGTGTCCGAGATCCGCGGGGTGTGACGTGGGTTACGTCATGAATCTTGAGTCAGCGTGGAGTTCCGAACACGTGAGCGGCACCCTTAGTTCCGTTCGCTGGAACGCCACGGCGGCCACGCCCGTCGAACCGGGGACGGGTTCCTCATGGTGGAACGATGGCTCGCCTCGGGGCCGACCGAGCGCGAGAGTCGGGCAGGACGTGCGTGGTCCAGACGCGACGAGTTCGCCTCTGGTGAATGCGTCCTGGCCGGGCCTCTGGGTCGTGCGTGACGGCTGCGGGACACCGGTCGCGGTTGTCGTCGCCGGCTGATCCACCGACAACAATCGACAAGGCATGCCATGAAGAACCCGGTCTCCACCAGTCGTGATGGCCACATCCTGACCGTCACAATCGATCGGACGCAGGTCCGCAACGCCCTCAACGGGGCAGCCTGCCACGCGTTGTCGGATGTGTGGGACGACTTCGAGAGCAACCCTGAACTGTGGATCGCGATCGTCACAGGTGCCGGCGATCAGGCTTTCTGCGCGGGCCACGACCTGTCGGACGACGACCCGATGCCGGCCAGTGGGTGGGCAGGGTTGTCGAGCCGCCTGGCTCCGTTGACCAAGCCGCTCATCGCTGCGGTCAACGGCGATGCCTACGGCGGCGGTTTCGAGTTGGTGATCGGCTGCGATCTCGTGATCGCCGACGAGCACGCGCACTTCGCGATGAGCGAGCCACGGGTCGGCTTCGCGGCGTTGGGTGGGGGCGCCGACCGTCTGGTGCGGCGCCTGCCCACCGCGATCGCGATGGGGCTGCTGCTCACGGGGCGGCGTATCGACGCCTCTGAGGCACATCGATGGGGTCTGGTCAACGAGATCGCGCCGGCTGGCAGCGCGATGGAGGTTGCCCGCAGATGGGCCGACGAGATCCTGCGGTGTTCCCCGATCGCCGTCCGTCAGACCAAGGAGCTTGCGCTGGCGTCGCTTGAAGGTGCCGCGTGGACCGGCGAGCGCGTGGCCCACCGTGCGGCACTACTCGATGTCTTGATGACCTTCGAGGACACCCAAGAGGGAATTGACGCGTTCACGCAGAAGCGCGCGCCTCAGTGGAAAGGTCGTTGACCATCTCACGGCACGATGAGCAGTTTGCGATGCGGGCTGGTCTCCTGCCGTCGCCAGGTATGCGCGATGTCGGCCAGCGCTGTGCGCTCGTACTGTGCGTGGATGCCACCCCGGCGGGCCGTATCGCACAGATCGGCAAACCCCTTGGACTGCTCGGCCAGCGAGATTGACTCGATGCTGTACGACAACAGGTCGCGGCCCTTCAGCAGGAGGCCTGGCAGTTCGACCACCCGGCCGGCGCGCATGCCCAGGTTGACGATGCGTCCGCCCGTCCGAGTCGCCCGGATGCCTGCGATCATGGGTTCGCCGAACAGCGAGTCGATCACCAGGTCGAAGCCGCCCTCGGATGTCTCGATGAGCCGCTCGGCGTACCCCTCATCAAGCGCCACGACGGCGTCGGCGCCACGGTCCAGCAGCATCCCGAGAGTTGCACGGTCGCGGCCCGCCGCCACAACTCGCCGCGCGCCCAGGGCCTTGGCCGCCTGCACCGCGATCTGTCCGACGCTGCCGGTCGCACCCAGCACGAGCACCGACTCACCTGACTGGATGCCCCCCTGGTGCGTCAGGGCAAGCCAGGCCGTAGTGCCCGCGACACCGAGACACAGTGCGAGCTCATCGCTGATGTCGTCGGCGAGCGGCTGCACTCGGTCCGCGTCCGCGACCGACCGCTCGGCGAACGTCCCATCGGGGTGACGAGCGGGAGAGAAGTAGACCCGTTGACCGTCAGGCGCCGTACCGACCGCCTCAATGCCAGGAACGAACGGCGTGGACGGCTTGAGCCGGATGCCCGAGGCATACACGAGATCGGCCGGGTTGAGTGCTGCGGTCGACACGTCGATCAGTAGGCCGCCGTCGCTGGCGACCGGATCGGGTCTCTCACCAAGGACCGGCATGGCCCCGAGTTCGTCGATGATCGCGGCGCGCATCGTATCCTCTTCCTACTTCGTCCGGCCGGGCCTTCTCACCCCTGTTGTGGTCTCCACGGCCAGTACTTCGCCGTAGCGCCGCCATCGACCGTGATGTTGCTGCCGGTGATCATCTGTGAGTCGTCGGAGGCGAGGAACACGACGGTCGGCACGTAGTCGGTGGGCGTCGGAAGTCGCTTCATCGGGAATTGTTCCATGAAGTCCATCGCGTACGGACCCGGCTGGCCGGCGAGGGCCGTAGCCAGCCGGGCGACCAGTTCGAGGTCCTCCGGCTGTGTCGCTGTGGGCGTGAACCCGTTGACGCGGATGCCGTACTCTGCGAACTCCATCGCTGCCGAGCGGGTGAAGTTGATGAGACCGCTCTTACCGGTCGTGTAGCCGATGTTTCCGGGCTGGCCCTGCCACGCAGCCGTCGAGAGGACGTTGATGATGCTGCCCGCCACCTGCCCGTCGATCATCGCCTGGCCCACCGCGCGAGTGAACAAGAAGGCTCCCCCCAAGATGATGTCGAGCTGGCGGCGATACTCCTCAAGGGGCATCGTGAGCAGGCTCTTCTGGTTGAACCAGACCGCATTGTTGACCAGGACGTCGATATGGCCCCAGCGGTTGAGCGCCTGCTCGACGACATCGGCCACGTGAGCGGGATCCGTCACGTCGCCGACGACCGCGAGAGCTTCGCCACCGGCTTTTTCGATGCGAGCCACCGATGCGGCCGCGACGTCGGCCGAGACGTCGGTACAGACGAGTTTGGCACCTTCAGCAGCCAGACCGGCCGCGAGGGCGCCACCGATGTTGGCGCTCGCTCCCGTGACGATCGCGACCTTGCCCGCAAGACGCGTCACAGGATGATGCTGACCTTACCGTGCGGGCGCAGTGCGTCCAGGGTCAGCACCGCCTTGCGCTCGACGTAGCGTAGGACCTGCTCGGCATCGAGTTCCAGAATGTGACGGTACTGACCGACGTACGTGTCGAGCACACCGTTGCGGACGCGATACACCGCGAAGTTGGCCCGGACGTGAATGTGTCCCTCCTCGTCCTGCGTCGCGCGCACGTTGCTGATCATGCGCATCGTCCGCGAGTGCGGGTACTCCGCGTGTGCAGCACGAGTCAGTAGCGAGTTGACACGCTGCTCGAGCAGGAAGCGGTCATCCTGTACCAGGAACAGGTCGCGGCTGGGATCACCGTCGGGACGGTCAGTCGAGGGAATCAGATAATGACCGTCTGCTGTGAACAGCTCAAGCCACTCGTGCAATCTCCATTCGTCGAGCAGCTGCGCCTCCTCGAAGAGGAACTGCTCGACCTGGCGCAACTGCGCATCTGACACCGCCAGTGGCGGTGCCACCTGGACTTCACTCATCGTCAAGACCTCCTGATCATCCTTGCGACCGCCAGCGTGGCTGTCGGTGACGCTGGGGGCCACATCTCGTTCCGAGGTCCGGAACTCCGGTCCCCGCCACGCCGTACCTTTAATCAGTTGATTGAAGATGTAAGTCATTTGAACTATGGTCGACCCGTCACACACCGACCGAACGGACCCCGATCATGTGGAGCTTTGAGAACGATCCGGAATTCCAGCCTGAACTCGATTGGATCGACGCCTTCGTCCGCGAGAAGGTGCAGCCGCTGGACTACCTGCTGGGCAGCCAGTGGAATATCCACGATCCCGAGTTCACCCGACTCGTTCGGCCGCTGCAGGCCGAGGTCAAGGAGCGCGGTCTGTGGGCATGCCACCTGGGCCCCGAGCTCGGCGGCAAGGGGTACGGCCAGCTCAAGCTCGCACTGATGAACGAGAAGTTCGGCATGTCGCGCTTCGGCCCGATCGTATTCGGCTGCCAGGCGCCGGACTCGGGCAACGCCGAGATCCTGGCCCACTACGGCACGGATCAGCAGAAGAAGGACTACCTGTATCCACTGCTCGACAACCAGATCGTGTCGTGTTTCTCGATGACCGAGCCGCAAGGTGGCGCCGATCCCCTCGTGTTCACCGCCCGCGCGGAGCCCGATGGCGACGAGTGGGTCATCAACGGCGAGAAGTGGTTCGCCTCGGAAGCCGACCACGCAGCGTTCTTCATCCTCATGGTCGTCACCGACCCGGAAGCAGATAATCCCTACCGTCGCATGTCGATGTTCATCGTGCCGCGCGATCTGCCCGGGATCGAGAATCTCAAGAACTACGGCTTCTACGGTGAGCGGGACGACTCACATGCCCACCTTCGCTTCACCGACGTCCGTGTGCCGGCCGAGAACATGCTGGGTGGCCGAGGCGATGCCTTCGTCGTGGCGCAAGTCCGCCTCGGCGGCGGCCGGATGCACCACGCGATGCGCACTTTGGCTCAGGCGACCCGCGCCTTCGAGATGATGTGCGAGCGCGTCGTGTCGCGTGAGACCAAGGGCGAGAAGCTGGCCAACAAACAGCTCGTGCAGGAGAAAATCGCCGACAGCTGGGTCGAGTTGCGCCAGTTCCGTCTGCTGATCCTGGAGACCGCGTGGCTCGCCGATCAAGGACATGACTGGAAGGCCATCCGCAAGAACGTCTCCGCCGTCAAGTTCGCGATGCCGAAGCTGCTGCACGACATTTCGGCTCGGGCGCTACATCTGCACGGTTCACTGGGCTTGACCCACGAGATGCCATTTGCCGAGTGGGTCATCAACTCCTTCCATGTCGGCCTCGCCGATGGCCCCAGCGAGGTACACAAGGTGGTCGTCGCCAAGGAAGTTTTGCGCGACGTCGAACCCGCGGAAGGCATGTTCCCGACGTACCACAAGGACGCCATGACCCGCCGAGCGCACGAGTTGTACGACGCCGACGCCTCGTAACAGTCCGCCCGACTCACGAGCGTGCCAGTCAGGCGAACCAACTGACACGCTCGCTCGGATCATTTGAGCGGGATCGTGACTGAGGACGGCGCATCGGCGGTCCGCTGAACGCGATAGTGGCCTCCCGCCAGGGCAGCCAGTTGCTTAGTGGTGGGCACGAGATGCGGAAAATCGCTGGACGAGAGAGTCACACGGATCCGGTGCCCAGCCGCGATAGTGGAATAGGTGGGGAACGCCTCGACGTCGTAACGAGTGATCTCACCGGGGCGCACGGGCTTGGCGGAATCCTTCGTGAACGGGTGGTAGGGCATCACAAGCTTGCCGTCTACATGCCACGACCGCGATTCATCGAGCTCCCGCATGGAGCCCAGCAGCGCACCTTGGGTCAGCGTTTTGGCCGACCCGTCCGGGGCGACGTCTTGGACGATGACGATCCACTCGCTATCTTTCGTGGTCGCCGTCGCATAGATGCTCGCGCTAATGGGGCCGGCGATGGTCCGCGGCTCGGCGAATGCCGGCGTTGAGTAGGTCAGCGAGGTCGGGCCGAGCTGGGACAGTCGATCGTCGTCGACGCACGGGACCTTCGCCGGTATGTTGGCCGTGAGTAGCGAGAGGTCTCCCAGGGTCCACTGGTCGTGTTGCCGACCGCATGCCGTTGCCGCCACCGGCGACCACAGCAGGGAGTCGGCACCAGTGGTGGTCGTTGGTTTTGTTGGGGTCAACGTGCCGTCGTTCAACGACAGCCGCGCGCTCTTGCTGCGCTCGCCGTCGAAGTAGAACGTCGTGGGAACCGCACCGCTGAACGGGTAGGTCGTTTCGTTGGCGTACTCACTGGTGCCGAGGTCGTAGTAATGCAATGGGGTCGGGGTATCTGCCATCCCGGTCTTCTTGCCTTTGAGCCAGGTGTCGAGCCATGCCAGTTGAAGCGCTTGCCAGTTGGGGCCGTTGACCCCTGCCCCTGTCAGGTGCGTGTACGGACCGACGAGGAGCTGGTAGCGCCCCGTTGTCTTCTGTCCAGGGCTCATCGGGGCTGTTGCCGAACGGCCCGACCAAGCGTTCTGCAACGCCGCATAGTTCAGCGGGGCACCCCGCTGGAAAAGGTCGTAATGCCCGTCGATGAGATAGGCGGGGATCCCGTTTTCAACGACCTGGGACAGAACGCGGCCAGGGTTCTTGCTGGCCCAGAATTCGGTGTCGTACGAGTTGGGTCCACCCAGGGCGGCATTGAGATAGACAAGATCTGAGCTGATCGAGTCGGTTGCGTGGGAGAGGATCGCCTTCAGCCCAGTGGTCAATGACGTCGTCGTCGGGGCCGAGAGGATCGAGGTGAGTGGACCGAGCGAACGCAGGCCCGAGACCATGGAGATGTAGATGACCTGGAAGGTCAGCGCTGGGATGCCGCCCATGAAGGCACCGTCGCGGTAGATGTCGTTCGCCGAGACAATCGGGAAGATGGCCTTGAGCGGCGAGTCCCTTCCGATCGCGCCAGCGATGAGGATTTGGTTCATTCCGAGGTAAGAAGCTCCGTACATCCCCACCTTGCCGTTACTGTGCGTGAGTTTCGCTGCCCAGTGCACCACCCGGACGCCATCGTCAGATTGCTCAGGGTCGAAAATGTCGAAATCACCTCCGGACATGCCCGTGCCGCGAACATCCACTGCCACATTGATGTAGCCACGCTTGACGAAATACGGGTCGAGACCGCCGAAGCCGACCACGGGCCCCGTGTCCTTGCCGTACGGCGTGATCGTCAGCGCGACCGGGAACTTTCCGGACGCGATCTTTCCGGTCTTCTTGGACGTCGGGTAGGCGACGTTGGCGCTGAGCACCACCCCATCTGCCATCGTGATCGGAACGTTGTGGCTGACCTTCTGCCCATAGAGTTCAGGCCCGGGCTCCCATTGGCTGCCAGGTGCCGCACTGGCCGCGATCGCCTCCTGGTACGGATCGGGCTGGGTGGCTGCACCAGCCGGGGTCGAGACGCCCGTGACCACCAAGCTGCTGGCCAGCAACGCCGCCAGGATCGTGGCGCCTACGGAAGTCTTGCGGATGTACTGGATCCTCATGAGTCACTCCCCGTCGCTGTGGCGAACGCGTCGACGAAATCCCTCGCCGAATTTCGGGACACTATGCACGTCGACACCATGACGACATCGGAGCGAGTTCCGGCCGCTGGAACAACAAACGTTCTACAGTCATCCCGGGATCGTGACCAGGGGCTGCGGAATCAAGCAGTCACGTCAATTCACGACATCCGCTAGCGCTCTGTTCACCTCCAGCCCCATCCACACGCAGCACGGCGCCCGTGGAAAACGACGATGCATCGGTGCGAAGAACAGCGCGACACCGACGATCTCTTCTATGTATTGACGCGAACGGTAGGCCCGAAAGCCGATGGCAGCGGCAAGCCGGAAGGGCGGTTTCAGGTTGACAGCAATCAACAACCCCGCGTCATTGACCAGCACATCGACCTGACACCGGGAAGGAGAGTGAGCGCTGGCGCCGCATGGTTATCAAGCAGGTGCGATCAGTTGATACATGTCGGACACATCGCTCTGCGCGTCAAGCGACTCGATAAATGAGGTCACGTCTGCCAATCGCTCCTGGCTCAATCCTGTGGACGGTTGCAATCGGCGTAGGAGATCGGCGGCAGCGATCTCGTCGTAGACTACGCCGCGCGGCGCTGCGGTGCTGACGGTGTTTCCTCGAAAGACAACGTCAACCGATGACTCGTGTCGAGAGACGGACGTGTCGTCAATCAGTTCAACGCGCGAAGCCAGTGTTCGGATGGTTGGGGTGTCGGGCCGCTCGAGTGCTTCGATCGAGACGTCTCGCTCGATCGCCGCGATGGCCAGCGAGGTTTGCAGGCTCATCAGTGCGGCGGCACGGGTCGTCACCGGCGCAGGCATGTCGACCCCAGGATAGGCTCGATCGTGAGGGTTGAGTCGCACCCGAATCGAGTCGATTGCGAATGGTTCGAAACCGTGAGCGACCTGAAGGTCGAGCAACTGCTGAACGGGGGCCTGGTTCAGTGCACACACCGGATACGGCTTGAGCAGCACGTGATCCACGGCCCAGCGATGTCCTAGTCCGGCGAACATCGATTGAGTGTCGACCTCGTCGCCCACGAAGGCAGCATGGAATCCTCGCGCACCCTCCATGGTGTCCTGGGCCGCGTCGACTCCGCCGGCCGCGAGCTGGGCCGCCACATAGCCATTTCGGGCCGCGAACGCGGTCTGGTACTGCCACTCGCTCGTTCCACGCACCCAGGTCTGCATCAGACCAGCTGACGAACTGCAGGCCAGGGCCATCGCATTCGTCAGCCGTTCGGTGTCGAATCCGAGGAGAGTGCCAACAGCAGCAGCACCCGCGATCGGGCCATAGAGCCCGGTCGGCCGGAATCCTCGTGCCGTGACAGCCTGCACCGAGGCAGCACCGATCCGCGCGCCGATCTCGTAACCGACAACCATCGCAGTGACGAACTGCTCGCCAGAGGCGCCGCTCTGCTCGGCAGCCGCCAGCAGCGGCGGTACAACGGTGCTGCCGAAGTGGCTGACCGCATCCTGCTGTTCGTCGTGTTGTGCGCGCGCGCCCATGGCGAGAGCGTTCGTCAGCACCGCATACTCATCCGGTGCCCGACAGCCATCGGTCAGCCGAGTTGCCGACTTCTGCGGCGGCAGTTCGTCCGGCCACGACTCGACGTCTTGCCCGGCGACGCGAAGACTCCTGGACGCTAGCGCCACAACAAGGTTGTGCCGGAGGATCGTCGTGGTGCGGCTACGCACCACGTCGGGGATATCCCCTGACGTCAAGGTGGTCGCGAACTCTGCGAATGTCGGTAGAACGGTCAAGTCCTGAGCCTCTCTCGAGTCTGACTACGTGTCATCACGATGTGGCCCCGGCCATGTCCGGCTGGCCGGCGCCGAGTTCCTTCTCGATCTCCTCGACCGCGCGTTGCAGGGCTGGCAGTGCCGTGATCATCCGGTCGTGAGTCCAGCGGACCGCGGGTCCGGTGATGTTGATCGCAGCGACAGGCTGCCGGCCGACACCACGAATGGGTACCGCGATGGCGCTCGCGCCTGCGACAGTCTCTCCCGTCGAGGTCGCGAAGCCGTCCTGGGCCGCTTGCTCGACTTGTTTGAGGAACAACTCACGGTCTGGGCCCGTCCCACCGGCGACATCGCGCCAGTCGGAGTGGTTGAGCGCCACTTCCCTGTCTGCCTCAGGCATGGCCGACAGCAACGCCTTGCTCGCAGCGCCGGCGTGCCACGGAAAGGCAGTCGCTACTCCTGTCGACATTCTCATCAGATGGCGGCTCTCGGCCTCGGCAACACAGACACGACCTGAACCGGATGGGATGTGAAGACCCACGGTCTCTCCGGTCTCATCCCTAAGTCGGTCAAGGTGTGGTCTGCAGACCGCAGTGATCATGTTCGGGTTCATCGCTCCGAGCACCACCCGAGACAGCGCGACGACGGCCGGGCCTGGGCTGTAGTTTCCATCGGCGGCGTGTTGCACGACGAAGCCAGTCTTCTGCAGCGCCTTCAGCATCCGATGGGCCGTCGACGTGTTCAGTCCGGTCCGTGTGCATATGTCCTTCAACGACAGTGTCGGCGTATTGGCCGTGAACGTGAGGAGGATCCCGAGAGCTCGCTCGATCGCCTGGGCACCGCGAGGTGCCTGATCGTCACGACCCGGCGAGGCGGTGTCTTCCTGACTCACGTTCGTCTCCTGTCTTCGGTGGACATGCAGTTACTATCCAAGCCCGTCGAGTGCCTCGGCGTAAGGGGCAGATGGCAAGTTGTCACCGGGGACTGGCGTGGCGGACGTCCAGTTCACCAGGATCGCTTCGTCACTGACCCGATCGAACTGCGCCGTGAGCTGCATGCCGATGCGCAGATGTTCAGGGTCACAGACAACCTGGCCGAGCATCCGAACGACTGGGTCAGCATGCACTTCAACGATGCCGACGACGTAAGGCGCCGGAATGTCCGGCGTCGTCTGGTGCTCGGCCACCGTCCAGGTGTAGAGGCGTCCTTCTGGCGAGATGGCTCGCCACTCAAAGTCCAGCGAGCGACACCATCCGCAGATCGGCCGTGGTGGCCAGCGGGGCTTGTCACAGTCCGCACAATGCACCAATCGGAGCTCGCTTTGTGCGGTGCCTTCCCAGAACGGCGCGAAGTCAGGGTCGTCGATGTCTGGGATCGGCCTCGTCATGCCGCCTCCACGCGATCGAGAACAGCCAGCGCCCCGTCGCCGAGGTCACCCCATCCGGTCACCGCGATGAATGCCACCTTTTCGATCTGACGACCGGTGGCCTCTCCTCTGATCTGTCGCGCGGCTTCGATCACATGGTTGAGACCGGAGAGGTGGCCTTCAGCGAGGAGGCCTCCGTGCGTGTTGACGGGTAGTCGGCCGCCAAGGTCGATATGTCCTTCCGCGCATAGTCTGCCGCCCGCGCCTTCCTCGGCGAATCCGGCTGCTTCGAGCTGGTGAATAACCTCGAACGTGAAGCAGTCGTAGATCATCGCGGCGCTCATGTCATGAGGTCCGAGACCGGCCCGGTTCCAACACATCTCGGCGGCGGCGTCGAGGCCGATCCGGAGTATGTCCGGACGGTTGGTCAGATCATCGGGACTCTCGGGCCGCCCTTCGCCGACTGCGAGGATGCCTGCTTGCGTCCGGCGATGAGTCGCATTGCCGGCTTCTGCGACGATGACAGCGCACGCCCCGTCTGTCTCCAGGCAGCAGTCATATCGCGTGTAGGGGTCCGCGATCATACGGCCCGCGAGGTACTTCTCCATCGTCAGCGGACGTCCGTAGAGCTGAGCACGCGGGTTGAGCTGTGCGTGCCGACTCGCGCTGACGGCCACGGCGCCCATCTCCTCTCGGGTAAGTCCGTGCTGATGCTGATACCGCCGACAGATCATCGAGTAGCGTTGCGCCGGCGTGTTCCATCCGTACGGACGCTCCAACTGGCTGCGGAGGTGCTGAGCAGGTTGCTGTGAGGGACGCTGGTTGATGCGACCGCCGGACGAACCGTTACGGGCCCGGATAATGAGCACGTTCTTGCTGATCCCTGCCTCGATCGCGTGCTTGGCGTGTTGCAGGCTGGCGACAGCTCCGGCGCCCCCCATGTGGATCGCACAGTTGAAGTTCAGATGCGGCAAACGCAATCCAGTAACGATCTCTTCAGGCGAAATCGAGTACGGATGCGCGATGATGCCGTCGATCTGGCTCGGATCGATCGCGGCGTCCCGGCACGCATCGAGGATCGCTTCGAAAGCGAGACGTTGCTCGCTGCGCCCACTGTGCCGGGTGTAGTCGGTCTGACCAACACCAGCGATGACAACACGATCGGTCATGACGCCTCGCCCTCCGTCGACCCAGGAAGTTGTAGGCCGACCGTTCCGACCGTTGTGGGCCCAGAAGGCCCCTCCACCGTGAGCGAGACAACGACCCGCACGTGCTCACCGTCCTGCTCGACCTCCTGAGGAGTCCCGATAACGCGGAACTCCTCTCCCACGTACGCGGTAGCCACGTTGCGGAACGTGAACGATGTCAACATCGCACCTGGCCACAAGCTGAGTGCTCGCTCAACCAGCCAGTTGGCCTGAAGACTTCCATGAACCACAACGTCACGGTGCCCCTCGGAACGCGCGTAGTCGCGATCGAAATGGATGCGATGCATGTTCCAGGTAGCTGCGCTGAACGCCAGAAGTGCCACCTCGCTCGGCGTCTTGGTGAGGGGGTCGAGGGGCTCACCGACTGTGATCATCGGCTTCATCAGATGCTTTCCTTCCGTCGTCAAAACAGCAGCTGCTGGACGGTCTCGACAAGGACGACGTGGTCGTCGGCGTCTCGAAACTCGGTCCACCATGTGGCCACCACCATGGACCGGCGACGACCCTCTTTGGGTTCGAGCGAGACGAGCCGTCGCTTGCCGCGAAGAACGTCTCCGATCCGCAGAGGTCGTTTGAAGTCCAGCGTGACCTGGCCATTCATGCCGCGACCTTCACCCACTGGGGGTCGTCGATCTTGAGGCATGCCGTCTTTGGTGAGTGTGCTGATCTCGACGGGCAGACGACACAGCGTCTGGTAAATCATCGGTGGAACGATGACTTCTTCGTCAGGTAGTCGCGTCGGCGCCATGCCGATGCCCACCAGGAACCGCTGCAGTTCGCTGCGCGAGAGCGGCACGCACTCGATGTCGGTCTCGGTGCCGACCCATTGCCGTGCTTCGTCTGTCAGCAGAGGTGCCGTCACAGCACACCACCGATCGGTGCCGACATGGCACGAGCGTCCACGACGAAGGCTCCGTCCGGGGTCGCGATGACTGGGTTGAAGTCGACTTCGTCGAAGTGCTGGCCCGCGCCGACCACCCAGTCGCTGACGGCGTGAATCACCTCGAGCAGCGAGCCGAGGTCCGCGGCGGGGGCACCACGATAACCGCTGAGCAGGGCTGACAATCTAGTATGGCCCGCGACCATCTCGTCAATCTGTGAAGCCGGTGCCGGCAGCAGGCACAGCCGCACGTCGGCCAGCAGTTCGGCCTGCGTTCCTCCGAGGCCTAGAGCCAGAACCGGCCCGAACGTGGTGTCTCGACGAGCACCCACGAGAACTTCGATGCCCGACACCATCTTCTGCAGCAGTAGGTGAGCGTCGGCGTCGGCGGCCGGCAGCAGGCCGGCCAACTTGCGGCTGGCTCGCAACAGTTCTTCGTCATCGCGAATTCCTGGGATCACCCCGCCGACGTCACTCTTGTGGGTCTGCAGGACGCTGTCGATCTTCAGAACCAGTGGGTACCCGATGCTATGGGCCGTACTCAGCAGATCAGTCTCCGTGACATCTCCTGGCAGGGCGGACCATGGCGCACAGGCCACGCCCGCGTCCTCAAGCTGGCCAAACAGCGTTGCCGCGTTGAGATGCGACGCGGACCCGCGCACAGCATCGGGCTGTTTCGCTGACAACGACCGCAACCGTTCCGCCGCAGCCTCACGTTCCTCATCGGCCGGGGTGGCCGCAATGTGGCTTGCTGCCGCGTGCACGGCACGGAGCGGGTCCGGGTACACCGGAACTCCGGCAGCCTCAAGCGTTGCGATGACCTGAGGCGTCGGCGGTGCGATCCAGGATGCCGATAACGGGGTGCTGATGTTCTTGGCGATGCGAGCGAGGTGGCCCGCCATGTCCTCGGCGACGTCTCCCCCCGAACCCGAGAGCAGGAAGATCTCGTCATACTCGTGTGAGGAGTCGAGTACGTCGACCAGTCCGGCGAGGCGGTCGGTCACCTGGAATCCTCCGGTGACATCGAGTGGATTCACCGGCGGGTATCCCTGCGCCTCGATCAAGCGGTCGCGGGTCCTGTCGGTCGGTGCCGGGAGGGTCCATCCGCGGTCGACGAGACCGTCGGCCGCGACCACGGACGTTCCGCCGGATGTCGTCACGATGGCAGCACGCCGCCCGGTCTTGGCGCGACCACCGATCATGCCGAACCGATAGGCAATGTCGTGCAGTTCCTCATAGCTTGACGCCACCACGACACCGGATTCGGCGAATAGCGACCGATAAACGTCGTCATCACCGGTCAGGCGACCAGTGTGGGATTGCGCGGCCCGTTTGCCGACATCGGTGCGACCGACCTTCAAGACCGCGACCGGCTTGCCGACCGCCCGAGCTTTGGTGAGGGCGCGCCTCAGGCCCTGGCCGTTGGTTCCGCCCTCGAGAAACATGACAATCGACTCGGTCGCATCATCGTCGACGACCTGATCAAGCAGTTCGGGAAGAGACACCACGTTCTCATCGCCGGTGCTGATGAGATGGGAGAAGCCGATCGGCTTGCCGCGGAAGGTAGCCAGCATGTAGGCGAGAGCGGCTCCACTCTGTGCCAGGTACGCCATGCGTCCGGTCGGGATCTCAAAGTCGGACGCTGAGGAGAAGGTGGCCGCGAAGTCATTTCCGGGGCTCATGATCCCCACGGAGTTCCCGCCCACGACACACATCCCGTACTCGCTAGCCAAGCCGGTAACAGCGTCGACGTACTCCTGGCGTCGCTGGGGGTCCTCCTCCCGATTGCCCGTGCACAGAACCACCCGTCGGCACCCTGCTTCACCCACATCCTTCAACACGTCGGGGACCGTCGACACTGGGGTTACCACGACCGCGAGGTCAGGGACCTCAGGGAGGCTGGCGACGTCTCCTGCGACCGGGCGCTCCAGTAGGACGGTCCCCGCCTGGCGCGGATTCACGGGGTAAATACGTCGATCCGGCGAACCAGCAACCAGATTGCGGTACGTACGGCCTCCAAACCACGATCGCTCGGGTGACGTCGCCCCGACAACAGCCACTGATCGGGGATCTGTCAGCGCTTGGAAATCGCTGCGGTCCACACCGCCTCCTTTGTTCACGGGGTCCACGACCACGGTTGTCGACGCTCGTTGAGGCCGACTGTTCCTAGTCATCGGGCCACTGCGGCTTTTCTGAACCCGTTTCCTACTATATGGTCTAGGCAATCATATTGTGGAGCACGGCACAAGACCGCCGCTGTACATCCTCGCGGGTTCGCCCTGGGAGGTCGACGAACGAGAGGAACTGCCGAATGGGTGACCGTGAGCTCGAAGACGCGGACGCAGCGTTCGTCACATCGGCGGGAGTCACCGTCCCCCCAGTCGTCCGATCTCCCGCCGGCTCAGTGCCTGATTCGGTCGGCGAGCCCGGTCGGTTTCCGTTCACCCGTGCGATCAACGACTCGATGTACCGCGACGCGCCGTGGGTTATGGGAATGTACTCGGGCTACTCGACGCCGAAGGAGACCAACGAGCGCATCAAGAAGCTCATCTCGTCCGGTCAGCACGGCTTCTCCGTGGCGCTCGATCTCCCAACCCAGATCGGACTCGACTCCGATGACCCGCGGGCCGAGGGCGAGGTCGGCCGCGTCGGCGTTCCGATCGACACTCTCGCCGACATGGAAGACCTTCTCGACGGGATCTCGTTCGCTGACATCGAGCAGATCAGAACGACCGCCAATGCCATCGGTCCAATCGCTGTGGCCCTCTTCATCGCGGCGTCCGAGAAGAAGTCCGCTGATCCGGGCTCCTTCCGCTTGCTACTGCAGAACGACTCACTGAAGGAGTACCTGGCCCGGGGAACCTATATCTTTCCCCCCCAGGCCGGACTCAAGTTCTCCGTCGATGTGATCGAGTACACGGCGAAAGAACTGCCGCATTGGGAGCCGATCGAGTTTTGCGGCTATCACATTCGAGACTCCGGCTCGACCGCCGTTCAGGAGCTCGGTATCGCATTAAGCAACGCTCGGGAGTACCTCGACGAGGCGCTGCGACGCGGCGTCGATATCGCCGGGGTCGCACCTCATCTGTTCATGTTTCTCTCCGCCGGTCTGGACATCTTCGAAGAAGCCGCCAAGTTCCGAGCGGCGCGGCGTATGTGGGCGCGCATGCTCCATGATGACTACGGCGTTCCGGAAGATCGGTGCGGTCTCCGCATCTTCAGCTACACGCTCGGCAGCGCCCTACCGGCCATCGAACCTCGTAACAACGTGGTGCGGGTGGCCTACGAGGCGCTGAGCGCGATCCTCGGCGGCGCTCAGACGCTGGCGACGTCGTCGTTCGATGAGGCGCTCGGTCTGCCGTCGGACGAGGCTGTCCATACCTCACTGCGCACACAGCAGATCCTCGCCCACGAAACGGGCGTGCGCCGGACAGTCGATCCGCTGGGCGGCTCCTACTACGTCGAATGGCTCACCGACCAAGTCGAGGACAAAGTCCGCGGCTACATGCGGAAGGTCGAGGAACGCGGCGGTTGCATCGCGGCCCTCGAGTCGGGCTGGCTCGCCCGCGACCTCTCCGAGGCGGCCTATCAATTGCAGCAAGCGATCGAGACCGGAGAACATCCCGTGGTCGGAGTGAACATCCTGCAAGATCACGATCGCCCCACCACATCCGATGTGCAGGCGTTCGCGCTGCGCGAGGGTGCCGAAGCAGAGCAAGTCGACCGTCTTCGCCGTGTTCGTCAGTCCCGGGACAACCGTGCGGTGCAACAGGCGTTGCAGGCGCTACGTGCCGGTGCGGAGGCCGGCGACAACTCCGTACCGCTCGTGCTGGACGCCGTCCGAGCCTACGCCTCGATCGGCGAGATTTGTGGAGTTCTGAAAGACGTATGGGGAGAAGCAGAGACAACATGGCAGATCTGATTCGACTGGTTCGCGCCGCAGAGGCGCGCTATCCGTCTCGACCGGCGGTGCGGGCAGGAGGACAGACACTCCTGTATGCCCACACGGCCGACCGGTCCAACCGTGCGGCGACCCTGTTGCGCAGCCTCCATGGAACCGAAGACGGCATCGTCGCGCTCCTAGTCGGAAATCGCCTCGAGGCCGTCGAGCTCGACATCGCACTGATCAAGGCTGCCCTGGGACGGATCTCGCTCAATCCTCGGCTGTCCTACGATGAGATGCGCTATATCATCGCGGACAGCGGGACCCGCGTCCTGGTGTACGCGCCGGAGTACGCGGCGATCGTCGAGCAGCTGGCCCGCGAGTTCCCAGGACTCCAGCTGGTCGGGCTGGGAACGTCCGGGAGTGGGCCAGGACGCAGGTACGAAGACGAGCTTCAGGCCGCTTCACCCTTGACCACGGTGCCCGACGTCAACGGCGGCGCCCCGAGCCTGCTGATGTACACGTCGGGCACGACTGGCCGACCGAAGGGCGCCACATGGACCTTCGCCAGCCGGGGCGCCGGAACCATCAACATGCTAGTGAACGAATTGACCCCTCACGCGGCACGCAATATGGCGCACGTGGGCTCGCTCTCGCACGGCAGCGGCTCCAAGGTCGTCCCGGTCTATCTCCGAGGTGGCTGCAACACGGTCCTCACGCGATTCGACCCGGACGAGTTTCTCGCGTCCGCCAACGAGCTCGGAATCACCGCGACCTTCGTCGTTCCCACGATGGTCAAGATGCTGCTCGACGCGGCCGAGTCGCTGCCTGGCAACCCGTTGTCCACCATGCATCACATCTGCTACGGCGGCGCGAAGATGCCGCTCGGGACCATCGAGGCGGCCTTGGAGCGATTCGGGGACAGGTTCTTTCAGGTCTACGGGTCCTGCGAGGCGCCCCATCCGATGCTCTTCCTGAGCCTGGAGGACCATGCCACCCGAGATCCGCGCATCCTGTCGTCGGCAGGTCGACCGGCGATCGGCGTCGACCTGAGGATCGGTGACCTAGAGACCACACCCACGCCAGGCGCACAGGGGGAGATCCTCCTCCGCTCCCCCAGCCTGATGAGCGGTTACTGGAACAGCCCCGAAGCCACCGCTGAGGCCTTCGAGGACGGCTACTACCGAACGGGCGACGTCGGCGTGATCCACGACGACGGACTGGTGGAGATCGTCGATCGCATCAAGAACATGATCATCTCCGGTGGATACAACGTCTATCCGGCCGAAGTCGAACGTGTGCTCGCCGCCCATCCCAAGGTGGCGCAGGCATCGGTGTACGGGCTCGACCACCCGCATTGGGGTGAGATCGTCGCAGCAGCGATCATCCCTCGCGAGTCCGGTGTCACCGAGGACGAGCTGTCCCGCTACTGCGGCGAACACCTCGCCGGATACAAAAAGCCCCGGGCCTTCCGCTTCGTGGAGCAGTTTCCCCTGGGCTCTACGGCGAAGATCCTGTCCGCGGACCTGCGACGCGCGCACGGCGCAGCACTACTTGAGGAGACCCGGTGAGAGATTCGTCCATATCCGTTCTTGCGATGGCTCGCACCCCGTTCGGAAGATTCGGCGGCGCTCTGCGCGACGTTGACGTGCGCGATCTGGGAGCAGCGTCGATCGCTGAGGCGATCCGGCGCGCCCACGTCGAACCAGGTGCGTGTGACGACGTCGTTCTGGGCGTGAACTTTCCAGGCAGCCGGCGGTCCATCGCCCGTCAGGCAGCCTTGCGCGCTGGACTCGGCGACTCGATCAACGCCTTGACCGTCGATCGGGCATGCTGCTCCTCGCTCGCTGCAGTGCGGATGGCGGCGTTGAATCTGCGGGCCGGGGAAACCACGCTCGCTGTCGCCGGAGGCGCCGAGAATCTGTCCGCGGTGCCGTACTTCCTCGAGTCCGCACGCTTCGGCAGTCGTCTGGGGCCTGTCGTGCTGGAAGACCAGTTGGTGATCAGCTGCCCGCACACGGGTGTCCCCCGAGCCGTGCAGGCCGCCGATGAGGCCGAGAGCTTCGGCATCGATCGCGTCGCACAGGACGAGTGGGCCGCCCGCAGTCACGAACTATACTGGCGCGCCCTGGACGAGGACCGGTTTGCGGAGATCTTCGCGGTCACTGACGAAAACCTCCCGGGGGCGAACGCTCTCGACGTCGACGAGTCCCCCCGTAAGAACGTCGCTCCTCAGACCTTGTCCGCGTTGCCCGCGGTGAACGGAAGCTCGACGGTCACGGCCGGAAATGCGCCTGGCCTGTCGACCGGCAGCACGGCGTTAGTTCTCGCCGGAGACGCCGCTCCGGAAGCAGGCGAACCGATGGCTCGCCTCCTCGCTTTCGGCACGGCCTCAGGACCCGCGCATCAGATCGGGCAGACGCCGGCGGTCGCCGCCGCCCACGCGCTCGACCGAGCCGGTGTGAAACTGGCCGACATCGCGGCGATCGAGATCAACGAGGCCTTCGCCGCTGTTCCTCTCGTCGCCACCCTCACCCTGGCAGACGGCGACCACGGAGTCGCCGACGATCTGAGGCGTCGGACCAACTGTCGTGGTGGTGCGATCGCGATCGGTCACCCGACCGGTGCCACCGGCGCACGGTTGATCATGTCGGCGATCACCAGTCTCCAGCGGCGCGGCGGCGGAATCGGATTGGTCGCGATCTGTGGTGGAGTGGCCGAAGCCGAAGCCGTCGTCCTCGAGGTGGCATGACATGTCTAGAACTCGGATTCTCGTCAGTAAACTCGGCCTTGACGGCCACGACCGTGGGGCCAAGATCATCGCGCGGGCCCTCCGGGACGCCGGGTTCGAAGTGATCTACACAGGCCTTAGGCAGACCCCGGCCACTGTTGCCGCCGTCGCCGCCGCCGAAGACGTTGACCTGGTGGGTCTTTCCATCTTGTCCGGTGCTCACGTGACCCTTGTTCCGCAAACCGTGCAACTGCTCGCGGAGAAGGAGTGTGACGTGCCGGTCGTGGTCGGCGGGATCATTCCCGCAGCTGATCACCCGGCACTGTTGGGCGCGGGTGTCACGGCGATCTTCGGGCCAGGCGAGTCCCTCCAGAGGATCGTCCACCGGATCGAGCACCTGGTGGCTGCTGAGGATCCAGACCCAGACCTAGGCTCGACACGCTGATCTTGGCAGGGGCGTTCCTGTCAGTCGAACTCGATCAGGACCTTGCCGATCCGACCTGCGCGTTCCACAGCGTCGAAGGCCTCAGCGGCGCGGTTAGAGGCAAACACCTGCGAGACCTTGATTTCGAAGCGGCCCGCAGCCATGGAGGGCAGCACCTGGCGCTCGAACGAGCGGAGGGCGAGAGCCCGCTCGGATACTGGGCGTGATCGTAGGACGGTTCCCACGACGGACGCTCTCTTGTGCATCAGCGCTCGCAGATCCACCGTCGCGTCCTGACCTGCGGGAACGCCGACAACGACGATTCTGCCCCGCAGAGCGAGCGCGTCGAGGTCGTCCGTGATGGTTTCGCCTCCGACGAGCTGAAGAACCAGGTCCACCCCACGGTCGCCCACGCCGCCCGGCGTGTCCTGAACCGGGCTTGCGCCATCGAGGACGGTCGCCCCGAGACTCTCGACGAAGGCCTTGGCCTCCTTGTTGCGGACTGTGGTCAACACTGTCGCACCCGCTTCGCGGGCGATCTGGATCGCGGCCGAGCCCACAGCTCCCGACCCCGCCCTGATCAAGACCGTTTCACCCATGCGCAGCCCACCCTGAGTCATCAGTGCATCATGGGCCGTCACGAACGCTTCGGGGACAGCGCTTGCCTCGGCCTCGGACAGATTCGCGGGGACCGTCGTGAGACACGACTCGTCGACGATCACATGACTCGATAGTCCGCCGCCAGCGACAAGTCCGAACACGCGGTCGCCGCGCCGCCACCTCGTGGCGGCGGGCCCTACGGTTTCGACCGTGCCGGCCACTTCAAGACCCGGCACGTCCGGGACAACTCCGCGGGGCGCCGGATACAGACCCTGACGCTGCCGGACGTCGGCCGGGTTGAGCCCCGCGAACCGCACCCGGACTCGCACCTCCTGCCCTCCGGGTTCGGGGGTTGGGCGCTCGTGGAGTTCGACGACGTCATTGCCGCCTGCGCCCGTGAAACGAACTACTTTCATCGCGCCACGCTCGCCGAGCGCGCGGCGGTCATCGGCTTCGCGGCAAGCCAAGACCGCGAGCAGCGATCATGTCGCGCTGGACCTCGTTGGCGCCTGCCCCGTAGGTGTGGACGATGGCGTCTCGCCACATCTCCTCCATCAAGCCGTCGAGTGGAGCCCCGGATGAGTCCTCGGTGAGTTGCCCGTAGGGGCCGAAGATCTCCATCCCGATGTCGGCGATGCGCTGCTTGAACTCTGTGAGGAACGTCTTGATCTGGGCCGCCACATGCACTTGCAGGTTGCCGGTTTCGAAGATCTCCACCAGAGCTCCGTCGGTCAGGGCTTGAAGGAGAGCCAAGTCGGTCTGCACGTCGGCGACCGACTGCCGGACCGAGGGAGACTCAATAGGCACGGTTCCGTCAGGAAGCGGTCGATGCGCCTCCGCGGTGAGTTCTTCGACAAGCCGTCTGATGTGGCCTACAGGGAAGACGCCGAGTCGTTCAAGACCGAGCGAGTGACGCAGGTATAGCCAGCCCTCGTTCTCTTGCCCGATGAGGTTGAGCGCCGGTATGCGCACGTTGTCGTAGTAGGTGATATTGGTGCGGCCGCCGAGCACAGGCAACTGCTCCACCACGACGTTCGGATCCGACAACGGGACCAGGAACAGAGAGATGCCATCGTGGGGCTTGCCGTCGGTCGACGTCCGCGCCGCCAGGTACACGTATTCGGCCCGGTGGGCGCGGGTCGTGAAGATCTTCTGCCCCGAGATCACGTAGTCGTCGCCGTCACGGCGAGCGCGGGTCCGCAGGCTCGCCAAATCGGTTCCGGCCTCCGGCTCGGTGTAACCGAACGAAATATTGATCTCCCCTCGGGCAATGAGGGGTAGGAAATGGTGCTTCAACTCTTCCGATCCGTAAGCCATGATCGCGGGCGCGATGACCTGGACCGGGTTGCGCGGGTACGGCGCGCCGTAGTAACTCATCTCGCTGGCGAAGATGTGGCGCTGGAGCGCCGTGCCTCCCGAGCCTCCGTACTCCTGCGGGATACCGAGGCCGAGCCACCCACGTGCTCCGAGCTGGCGGCGGAAGGAGCGCTCCCATTCGAGGTCGATGTGGTCCTGGTTCTCGTGCTGCTCGGCGATTGCCTTGATCTGGCGCTCGGGCGGGAACTCTTGATCGAGAAAGGCACGGATTTCATCTCGTAGCCGCTCGTCTTCTTCGCTGAAGTGAAACAGCATGGTTCAGGCACCGATCCTCTCGGTCGTCGGGTAGGACTGTGCGGCGATTCGTTCTCCGACGTCAGTTAGTCGCTGACCCCCCACGCTGAAGGCCTTCAGGCGACGGGAGAACAGCTGAAGGTCGTGCTCGAGCGTGTAGCCCAGACCACCCAGGACCTGATGGGCGTCGGCGACGACGATCCGCGCCGCGTTCTTGGCCGCGCGGTATGCCAGGTCGGCACTGAAGGAGGCCTGAGGGTGTGAGAGGCCGAGCTCGTCAATGTCGAACGCGCAACTGCGCGCAAGGTGGACGCATCCCTGGGTCTGGATGACGGAGTTGGCCAACCGGTGCTGGACCGCCTGAAACTGTCCGATAGGGCGCTTGAACTGATGGCGCGTCAGGGCATGCTCGGTCGCGATCTCCAGGAGTCTGGCCATCAGCCCCGTAGCCCACGACACCTCGACGAGTTGCCACAGCAGTCGCCATCTGTCGACGCTCGACCACTCGGCGACGTGCACCAGTTCGGCCGGCGTGTCGCTGAGGCGTACGGCGAAGGTCGGATCGGGCCCGAAACCGCGCAGGTCCGTGATCTCCAAGCCGTCAGCCTCGCACGACGCTGCGTACCATCCCACTTCTGTCGCCGAATGATTGGCTGCGATGAGCAGACCGGCCGCTGCGGCGGCGTCAGGAATAAAGTCCTTGGATCCGGTGAGTCGGCCAGCGCTGGCCTCCATCGCCAGGTCGTGATCCCGACCGTGCTCGAGGACACCGCTGGTCCACACCGCACCTTCCGCCATCTGTGCGACGATCGCCTGCGCGTCCGCAGAGTCGCTCGCCTCGCGAGCCAGGAAGAACCCAGTATACACGGTCGATCGGTACGGCACGGGGGCTCCGGCACGGCCGAGTTCGAACAGGACGAGTTGCGCGTCGGAGAAGCCTGCCCCGCCACCACCCTGGGCCTCAGGCAGGCATAGACCAGTCCAGCCACCCTCCACCAAGGCCTTCCAGATCGGTAGGTCCCCGGTTGAGCTGGATTCTTCGGCCTGGCGAAGCACCTCGGGCGGGCTCATCGACTCCGCGAGCGACCGAAGAGTCGTGCGGATGTCGACGTTGTCGCGCGCGATACGAGGGACTGACAGGTTCATCGAGGTGCCTTTCTGAGCCACTGAAGGTGGTAAGACTGGGGTGAGTGGTCGGCCGTCCTGGCGCCGGTCGCTGTCACGACTCGTGGTCGGCCATGGCACGAACAGCGCGGCGCGCCGATGCGACTGCCCGCATTCGGCTGTATCCGAACACCACGACGGTCAGCACCAGCGCGATGATCAGCACCGGGCTCTGCACGAAGATGCTCAGGCTGCCATTGGAGATCAGGAGCGACCGGCGGAATGCTGATTCCATCAAGTCACCGAGGATAAACGCGAGCACGAGCGGCGCCGGGTCGAAACCGGCACGCTTCAACCAGAACCCAAGGAGCCCAAACGCCAGCACCAGCCACATGTCGAACACGCTGTACTGGATCGTATAGACCCCCAACATGACCACGACCATGGTGAGCGATGCCAGAACCCGTGCCCGGACCCTGAGAATCATGACGAAAACGCCAACCAAAGGAAGATTAAGCACCAAGAGAATCACGTTGCCGATGTACATCGACGCAATGACGCCCCAGAAAATATCCGGGTGATCCTCGATCAGCGTTGGACCCGGCGTGACACCGTGCACCATCAGCGCACCCAGCATCAGAGCCAACACAGCGTTAGTCGGCAGGCCAAGCGTCAGAAGGGGCACGAAACTGGTCTGTGACGCCGCGTTGTTCGCAGTCTCGGGCCCTGCAACACCTTCGATCGCGCCTTTGCCGAACCTGGACGGATCCTTGGCGACTCGCTTCTCCAGACCATACGAGGCAAGTGACGACAGCAACCCGCTGCCACCGGGAATACAGCCGATGATCGATCCGACAACGGAGCCACGCGCGATCGGACCCCGGCTGTCCCGCAGGTCCTGACGGTTCGGGTACACGTTGCCGACCTTCGGAAGGGCGCCAGATGCTTCATCATTCGACAGGATGGTGTTCAGCAATTCTCCGACACCGAACACACCCATCGCGATGATGACGATATCGAAACCATCGAGCAGTTCCAGGTTCCCCATGGTCAACCGAGGCGTACCCGTGATCGCGTCCTGACCGACGACTGCCAAGAGCAGTCCGACGCACGCCATGAGGGCAGACCTCGGAAAGGACGTCGTACCCAAGAACGCCACAAGTAGGATGCCGAAGAACGTCAGGAGGGTGTACTCCGGTGGCCCTACTTTCAGAGCTACTCGAGCGATGGGCACAGCCAACAGTGTGATCATGAGGATGGCGAGTGTCCCGCCGATGAACGACCCGATGGCCGCGATCCCGAGGGCGGGACCAGCACGCCCCTGTTTCGCCATTTGATAGCCGTCGAATGTCGTCACGACCGACGCCGCCTCGCCGGGAAGGCTCAACAACACCGATGTGATCGTGCCGCCGTACATGGACCCGTAGTAGATGCCCGCCAGCATGATGATCGCTGTCACTGGCTCAACCTGGTAGGTGAACGGCAGCAAGACGGCGATCGTCGCCGTCGGCCCTAAACCTGGCAACAGCCCGATGACTGTGCCGATCAGTACGCCGAGGAACACGTACAACAGGTTCGTCGGCGTCAACGCGACGCTGAAGCCATGGCCAAGCAATGAGAAGGTGTCCATAGGGGTTGCTCTCCGAAGTGAAAGGTGGGGCTACTGGAAGAAGGCCGCGACTGGGAACTGGATGTTCAGCAGCACCACGAAGCCGAGCCAGAGCGCCACAGTCCCGCCTACCGTCACCGCGACAGTCACCCTCCATGGCTCCTCCGCCACGAGGCGGAGCCAAACAAGCAGAAGGAGGACGATGGCCGGGAACATGCCGATCCACGGAACGGCCACAATGAATGCGATCAGAGATCCCACGCTGATCGCGAGCCGACCGTAACTGTCGCGCGATCCTGCGAGTTCGCTGACGGCCTCGTCAGGCCCGTTGACGATCAAATCGGGCAGTGACGAGGCAGCTGGATCTCCGGACTGCACGTATGCATCCGGGTCCACAACGTCAGGCGACGCGGGTCGGAAGACGTCGATGAGAAGAACCACCACCGATATCAAAACCATCGCGCTGCTCACGAGGAAGGGCCACAGCCCGACTCCTGGCGCTGTGAGGCTTCCAAGGCCCGCCCCGTAGGAGGCAATGCTCGCTAAGAGACCCCACACCAGCATGACGGCGGGTACCGCGATCTCGGCTGAGGCGCGCCGCCTGGTGGTTGGCCTCGCAGGACTACCTTCCCCATCCTGTCCATCGGTTCGTCTCATGACGCGTCGGGGCGAGGTGACCAGAGGACTCATCACTTGACCAGGCGCTGCAGGTTGGCGTCGTACTTCTTCATGAATGCCAGAACCTCGTCGCTGTCGCCGAACTTGGCCTGGAACTTCATGACATTCTTGTACTCGTCGGAGCCCACGCATTTCTCAGTGGCCGCAGTGAGTTTCTTCGTCACTTCGTCACTGAGTCCCTTCGGCCCGGCCACCGCAAAGGTGGTATCCGTAGAGATCAAGTCTGTAAAGCCCAGGCTCTCGAGAGTCGGCACATCCTTGATGACGTCCGGCACTGCTCCAGTCGCACCCGTCGCCAGAGGGCGGAAGTCACCTGATTCGATGTACTTCAGCGCATCTGGGTTAAGGCCGCTGAACCTGGCGTCGACCTGGCCACCCAGCAATGCGGCGATCGCGTCGGCGTCTCCGGGGAACGGAACGCCCGTCAACTTGACGCCGTACTCGTCTGCGATCTGTCCCAGAGCAAGGTGGAAGGAGGATTGTGCGCCGGATGTGGCGACCGAGATCGATCCTGGCTTTGCCTTGGCCGCATCAATCAAGTCCTCCATCGTTTTGTACGGCGAATCGGACTGCACCAGGAGGAGGCTTGGGTAAAGAGCGATCTGCCCGATCCACCCAAAGTCCTCATAGGTGTAACCCGCGTCTTTCGCCACTAGCAACGGTGTAGCGACCGCCATCGAGTGCGAAACGGTGCCAAAAGTATGTCCATCCGGCGTGGCATTGATGATCTTATTCATCGCTTCAACACCGGCAGCCCCCGTGAGATTGTCGACTACCCAACGGCCGCCGACCTCATCGGCCAAGCAGTCCACGATCAACCGGCTGGAAACATCGACTGCGCCACCGGGGCTGTACGGGACGATATAACGGATCGGCTTGTTCCCCGGCCAGTCACCAGCCGATCCATCGGACGACGTATCAGCTCCGCACGCAGTAAGGGCCGCAAGACCCACCGCTGCGCCAGCAATGTACACACTCCAACGGACTCGTTTCATGCGGGAGGCTCCTTTTTGCCACAACGTGGATTCACACGTCATATAGTGAATGTGATGCGAGCCATACTCACGCGCAACAGTGACTGTTGTCAAGCCATTCGAAGCGACTCCACTCCACGACATACCCGCGGTGACCGACGCCCTCCCGGCCGATCGCGGTTTGCGTCTGCCGATCTTTCTGGCACAGTCGTTGCGGCTGTCAACCGACGTGACGTGACTGACGAGCCGAGTCAGCAGGAATCGAGGCCCTATCTGGATCGGCCCACACATCATGGGTGATCCGAGCCCGGCGGGCCCGCCTCGGGGCGCACTGGGGTTGTTGGTCACCCCAGTGTTTGGCTCCTTCTTCGCCGCGCGATTGCTGACATCCATCGGCGTTTGGCTACACAGCGTCGTCGCGGCGATCGCCGCATTCGACTACACCCACTCAGCGGTCGCTGTCGGCATCGTCAGCCTCGTTCAGTTCACGCCGCAACTCATCCTTGCCCCGCTGAGTGGAAAGTGGGCAGATCGAGGAGACGTCAAACGTCAAATGCTGATCGGGCGTGTCTTGTGCGCGTTCGGTTCCGGCTCGCTGGCCGTCTCATACTTGGTCAGGCCCGATATCGACGGGTGGGCCATGGCCTCGATCGTCTCAAGCATGTCCTTGGTGGTCGGTTTAGGACTCGTTATCGGCGGCCCAGCGATGCAGTCGGGAATCCCACTGCTAGTCAGCCGAGATGAACTGCCGGCCGCGATGGCACTCAACACCGCACCCATCACGATCGGCCGGATCGCAGGTCCGGCCATCGGAGCGATCGCAGCGGCGGGACTCGGCTACGAGTACGCGTTTCTCCTCGCAAGCGCGATGCAACTGGCCTTCATCGCCCTGGTCGTGTGGATCAAATTCCCAACACCGGAGGGAAAGGACGACACGGAAGAATTCTCAGTACGCGAAGCGATCTCCTTCGTCCGTAGGGATAGGCCGACACTGCTCATCCTCGTCGGTGTCACCATGCTTGGCCTGGGCTCTGAGCCCACGGTGACCCTAGCTCCGCCCCTGGCGGCCGAGCTCGGCCGCGGAACGGAATCCGTCGGAGCACTCACATCATCCATGGGCATTGGAGCCGCCTTCGGGGTGTTCCTCGCCTCTCTAGCAGCCAGACATCTTCGCAACGACATCTCCGCCCCGGGCGGGATGATGCTGATGGCGATAGGACTTGCCTCCTGCACCTTCCCGCTCGGCATGCTTCCTGCGTTCGCCGCGTTCGGTGTCATCGGACTGGGATTTATCCTGGCGGTCTCCGCGCTGAGCACCTTGCTACAGATGCGCATCCCACCAGTACTTCGTGGACGGCTCATGGCGCTCTGGCTGATGGGTTTCCTTGGATCCAGGCCGCTGGGCGCCATGACCGTCGGCGCCGTGGCCGACTGGACCTCGGTCCACGCAGCCTTCGGCTGCGTAGCCTCCGCGATGCTCGTCGCAGCATTCATGTGTCGGCCTTCCCAGCTACGCAACCCCTCTAGCAACCCCGGGCAGAATGAGCCAACCCCATCCCACGAGTTGCCGCCTGAACACTAGCGCTGATAATTGAAGCCTGGCCCGCATTTACCGAACACTTGCGACGCCGCACAGCGAGTTCAAGTCGTTCGGTTAGCCCAGCAGCCATTCTCGCCCGGGCCTTCGGATTTTGCCCGGCGTCTATAACACCTGAATCGCCAGCGCTCAGGATTCGTGACCCACTCACCAGACCCTGGAGACGACACGTTTACCGCGCGCCAGGCCCAACGATCGACCCAGTCGCACGATCATCGCATTCTTCGAGCAGCGTGACATCGACACCCAGAACTCACCTGCGGCGCTTGGCTTCTCGGCTTTCACGTCGTCGCACCACCTCATCTGCCAACGCTCCCGTCCCCACTGTCACACAACGCGACCTCCCCTCCACGGGCGCGCGAAACAGGACATTTGCGCTGCAGTAAGTAGCACCGGGCAGAAGGGCGGCACCCTCAACTGATCAGCGACGTCGTCCAAAGCTGCGTCGAGGTCGAAACAAGCCGCGCAGCCCATTGCTGAGTCTCCTGGTACGTTCGGGCCGAGGTCGTTGTGTGACGCCTGTGGCTCGATTGGGTCGAACTTGATTCAGACAGGACCACGGAATGTCTTGGTTGAAGCACTCGCCAGGCTGAAGGTCCCGACGACGCCGACGTGATCAACGCTCAGCCGTGCCGTTGGCCGGCCAAACCATCGGCGACCGCAAGGTTCTGTGTACACCACGCCGGGCAGGACGGGGCGATCCATGATGCCTCGGTGACTGCCACCGCGTTCCCTGATCTTTCGCAAGCAGCCAGTAGAAACGTGACGGAGCAACGTCATGCGTGATCGAGCGTCTTTATCCGCTCCAGGGTCCCAACGGTTAGCGACATCGACCGCTCTAGATATCCAGCCAGCGAAGGCCCGAGGTCCGCATCACGCACAGCTTGGTCACCGATTTTCGTTAGGTGTCGGTCCCATCGCCGAGCGCACCATGGAGTCATGTAGGTCAAGCCGATCATCAGGCTCAGGATCACTCCGATAACGAGTCCGGCGGTTGGTGGACCCGTTGTTGCGCTTTGGTAAACCGCGACGGCACCAACAACCCAGCGCATCCGCCAAGCGAAGATCAAAACGGGACTCTTCAATCGGCGTTGCCCGAACATCGCAAGTATCACGCGCGTGGGTGTCGTCCAGAACCACAGTGCGGGATCGTGCCTGCAGAGGCCGGCCCGAAGGACACCTTCGGCGTGGACCAAGAGCGCCGCTGCTTCCTGGCTCGACACGGCGCCTCTCGCGACCGCCACTGGCAACGTCCTGGACACGACGATCGTGTGATGCCCAAACACCTCCACGGGCCGCTGTTGACACCGACCCGTGACAGTGATCTGTCCAGGGTAAAGACCGGTGGGAGCACTCGAGGCGATGTCGAGCGCGGGAGACATTGCAGCGGATTCCGGCGCAGACATGCGTCGCGCACTGAGAATGGCGCGGGCAGCCGGTGTCTCCCCTATGCCGAGCCAGAGCAGAACGAACGTCGCAGGTCCGCCGTAGAACAGGACTAGTTGCAAGACGACAGGTAACGCGGGTCCGATGAATCCGATCACCAGCAGCGTGCTGATAATCATTCGTGGCGCTACGGCTCCTGCCTTCCACCACATGGCCATGGTGACCGCCTCATCTCTTTCCTCGTCGATGTTGTCCATGCGCCTCGGTTGCGCGCCCTTGTGGTGAGTCTGAACGAGTTTCCGATCGGCTGCAGGCGAGACATCGAGTTATCCACAGGCCCGCTGTGGCTCGATGTTTTCCACAGGTTGACCGACGCGAGCCCAGGCGGGTCGGCCGATGTGGCCTGATCGGACTCGAGCGTTCAACGGCAGCAGAGGAGAGGCAGAACATGGCAGTAGATCTGAGTGCCGAGGAGTTCGAGGTCGTCAGTCGAGCGACTGCTCTGCTCAGACTGGCGTCCGAACGTCTACGAGTCGAGCACCGGCCGAGTTCATCGCTGCTGCACGACTACACCGCGCTGTATGTGTCGTTGATGGTGCAGGTGTGCGTCTGCCGGGGCGACAACCTGCTGACCTCGACGCCCGACGACAGCCTCGATACCGATTCTGAAATCGACGTGGCTGCGGGGATGGAACCGGTGCAGCTGCTAGAGGAGGCGCATCGGCTTCTGATTCCCCTGGCCGCGACATGTGAGTCGGTGCCGTTCATGGAGTTTGTCGCCGAGGTCGGGTGTGCCGGCAGCGAACTGAGACGACATGTCGGACGCGCTTGAGAGTCTGCATACCGCGCACCGGTTGGCGTTGCGGGCGCAGGCGGCGACGTCGAGGACGGTGGCCGGCCAGACGCAGACCTGGCCCTATCTTGCGCGCATCGCGCTGCAGGCCGCGAGGACGCTGTCACTCCCGAGGGTCGAGTTGATCGAACGTATCGACCTGGCGGCGCAGTCGTTTCGAGACAAGATCGAGCGCACCGACTGGCCAGGTCAACCAAATGAGAGTGCCCTGTTGCAGGTCGCTGCGCGCCTGCACGCCACCGCGAGGCAGGCGCCCAAGCAACCACTGTCCGACGCCGAGAAGGCTGAGGCCGAACGCCTGATCCTCAGCTCACTATGGACGACGGCGAATGTGGTGTCACGATCGGCTCGAGACGGGCTCTGTGAACTGCGGTTTCCCGCGTCAGCAGATCGAGGCGTCGCGGCCGGCACCGGTGATCGAGCCGGCACCCTGGACCGGTTGAAGGAAACGTATGTGCGTTACAACGCGATCGAGCAACTCGCACTCAACGGACTACGGGACGCACCGCAGACGGGGGCGGACTCAGCAGTGTCGTCGTTGAAGCAGGCGGTGGCGCGGTGGGATGTCGAAGCCCATCGCGGGTTGATGACGCATCGTTCGACCGCCGTGCTGCATGTGCTGTCGCATCAGCAGGCCGCTTCGGCTAAAGCGCTGCAGGTGTTCCTGTATGCGGCCAAGGATGCTGAGGCAATCGACTCGCTGACCCTCGAACGGCTTGCCCCGGTCCTGGATCGCTCGGTATCAGCATGGTTGGACCTCAGCAACCTGGCAGCAGACCTCTCGTTCGCGGCGACCCGGGTCCCGGTGCCGCTGCTGGACTCAGCAACCGAGTTGCGCGAACGGTTGCACGAGGGGATCGCGAGCGCGCACCCTGCCGAGCATCCTGAGATCTTCACCGCATTGTCTGCTCATCTGGCGTCATCGGTCAGCGTGGCCGCTGCTACCCACGACATCATCAGCACCGGCGAGCTCCGTGGACCGGCCGGAGCCGTCGCCCGGCAGATGGCTGAGCACTATCCGGAACGGACGGGATCGTTGGTCGATCCCAGAGACGTCTATCGGGGACGCACCATCGTGCTGCCCCGAGAGATCCGCCAGGTCCTGGATGCGCCCGCTTGGCAGTGCATGGCGCACGCGAACGATGCGCTCAACCGGTCGTCTGGACTCGATCCCCTGCACACGCAGGCGGCGCGTCGACGTATCGGACATGAACAGGTCTCTGCGCCGCCGGCTAGTGAGATGCCTCCGCCATTTCCTCACCGGCCACCGCCATCGGTGAGCCCCGCACGCTAACCGACGCCGAAGAACCGGCGCCTAGTCGAAGACTTCACCGGTCTCGTTATCGACGACGCTCAACCGCGGCTTCGAACGCGCCTTGTCCGCCTTCTGGGCCGCGGCAACCTGTAGGTCGTACCCGAACGCGGTCGTGCGATCCCTGGTCGCCGACGCAGCTGTGTATCGGTTGAGCCGGCCTGCTGACGGCGACCGGGCAGGGTGGGTGTCTTCGCAGTGGTCGGCGACCTTGTGACGCATCCGGTCCAGGAACACTGGAAGGGTGGTCTGCTGCCAGGCGTTGAGGGCGTCGCTGGTGTAGGTGTAGGCGGCGCGTCGGCGCTGGTCGGCCAGAACCGCAAGGTCGTTGACCAGATGAGGATGATGCGGCCAGCAGGCTGGTATCGCATCAACGGGGTCGAACACGTGGTTGTGGTTGATCCAGGCGACGACGTCGTCGAGCCAGGCCCACAGCTCGTTACGCAGCCGCGGCTCTAGGCAGGTGGCTGGATCCCAGGGACGTGGAAGCCGGTCAAGCCTACCGAGAGCCGCACGGTCCTCATCAGTGCCGTTCTCAGCCTGGTCGAGTTCGTGATACGCCAACGCCACATGCTGACCCGGCAGCGGGAACCTCGTCACCAGCAGGGCCGGGTCGATGCGTTGCTCCATGGTGGTCAGGTTCGTGTGGGGGTGCGTGTTGCGTCGACGCGTTGGCGAGCGTCGGCCTGGCTGGCCAGCAGGTGCCGGCCGGTCTTGCCGTCGATGACCCGGTTCAGGGCGGCGATCATGGGTTTGGCGTTCTCGGCGATCACCAGGGCGTGCCGTTCGGGGAGCTGTCGGATCTCTGCTCCGGTGAGGATGGGGATGTCGTCGGCGTTGTAGGTGCGCCCGGACATCAGGCCGGTCTGCCAGTTGCGGCGCGTCACCCGGACCTGGCCGAGCAGGTCGGAGACTTCCTGGTTGAAGCCTCCGTCCTTGGAGCCTCCGAACACGCACAAGGTGTTGGTCAGGCCGAACAGTGCCCTGGCTTCTGTCTCACCGAACACGGCAGCCAGCTGTCGCCAGGTTTGCGCGGCGTAGATGAACGACAACCCCAGAGCGCGTTCATTGGCCATCCGGGTGCGCAGGGTTGGCAGCGGCGCGGTCGACGGCAGCTCGTCCAGGCACGCCAGCATCGGCGGGCAGAGACGGCCATGAACGGATTGGTTGGCTGCGGCCAGGGCGGTGTCGAGGACGTGTTCGGTGACCGCGGTCATCAATGGTGATGCTGAGGCGTAGGGGTCTTCGCGACCGAGTAGATAGATGGTCCCTCTGCGCGCGATCATGTCTGCGACGTTCGTGGCCGGGCGGCCAGGTCCGGGGACGCAACGTCGGCGGATGTCGTGTTGGAAGAACAGGCTGACGGCTTGCTGGACGGTCGCGATCGTGTTGGCTGCGGTGCGTTCGTCACCACGCAACGCACCATGCAACAAGCCGTGCCATAGCGGCGCGGCCCGTGGATGCTCGTGCAGGAGTTCTGCTGGTTCGGTCGCCGAGCGCGGGTTGGCGACCCACTTCAACACGACATCGAGGTTGTGCCCGGCCAGGGCCGCGGCGTGGAAGTAGGTCTGCAGGACCTTGGCCGCTTCGGCGGCGTAGAAGCGTGCGGCGTCGTCGCCGTAGCCGTCGGCGACAGCCCCTTTGATCGTGCCGGCGGTGAAGGCTTTGGCCCGGCGCTCGGCGGTCATCGGGTCCTCACAGCCCGCGATCGGATCCCACACCAGCTCCGGCAGTCCGGGTGCGAGCCCGAAAGGGTCCAGCACCGCGATCGGCCGCCCGCCGATGGCTCTGGCGTCGATGGTCAAGAGCAGGTCGTCGGCCTTGGTCAAGGTGGCCAGTGCCGCACCGGGTGCGTCGAGGAGGGCCGGGACGAGTAGGTCGAGTGTCTTGCCTGACCCTTGCGGGCCGATGACTCCGGCCGTGCGGTCCCACGGCACCCACAGGTCGCAACCGCGCGGTTGCGACCCGGCCCCAAGGTGCCAGCCCACCGATCGCGGATCAAAGGAGCGCTGACGCGGCGATGCGGTGTAGAGGTCAGGCCGGATGATCGGCGCGACCCTACGCAGACGAGGGACGCCGAGTGTCTGGTTGGCCTGCTGCGTGGTGGCCATGCCCAAGACCCGGCCCGGTCCCCACCGCCGGATCACGAACCGAAGAGCGACGGCCGCTCCGGTGGCGGCGGCCAGTTCACAGATCGCGATCCACGTCCACGTGGCCCCCGGCGACGCCACCACTGCCGTATGGAGGCCAGCTGCGGCGTCGCCGGACACAATGCCGGGCAGGCTGGTGAACAGGTCACGCCGGCTGGGGAAGGTCCACCCCGTCCCGGCCATCAGGTTGGCCGTGGCGCGCCCAGTTTGGGCGGCGAACACCGCGACCAGCGCGACCAGCACGAGGACGGCGAGGGGGATCTCCCAGGTCCAGGGGTAGGGGTTGGCGCGCCGGTCGTGCTGCATGCTCACTCATGCCAGCGCGGTGTCGTGGGCTCACTGGTAGAGCTGAGCCGTTCGTTGACGGTGGCGACGTGTCGGCGGCGTCGGCCGATCGCGACCAGCGCGGTTCCTGCCGTCAGGAGCGCGGCGGTGACCGCGAGCATCGTCGAGGACGCGTCGGCTCCTGTGTCGGGTAGGTGGGGAACCTCGGGCGGCGGCGGGCTGCCCGGTGGTGGGGACACGACGTGTGTGGTTTCGGTTGCGATACCGAATGGCGCGGTCCAGGCGTCGTGCTCGTCAGTGGCGTCGATGGTTTCGTGCCACACGTAGTAGCCAGGCTCGCTGACGGTCACCGGTGCGGTGGTGGCGGTGGCGGCGCCTTTGTCGTCGGCCGTCACGTCCAGGGTGAGGGTGTCTATGCGGGGCGCATCCTCCGGGGGTACGTCGGCAGGTTGGGGTTTGGTGGTGAATGGCCCGTACAAGGTGGTGTTGACTCGAACCGTTGCGCCTGGTTGCAGGCCGGTCACGGCCAGGTTGTCGGTGATCTTGGCACCGGTGGTGACCTGTTGGTCCGAGGTCTGGGTGGTGACGGCCGGCTGCCAGGGGATGATCGTGGTCTCACTGGTTTGACCGAATCGGCCGGGCCACCCGTCGTGGACGTCGGTGGACTCGATGGTTTCGTGCCAGACGTAATAGCCACGCTTGTCGATGACGACAGGCTCGGTGGTCGCGGTTGCTGAGCCGTGCTCGTCTGCGGTGACCGGTGTGGTGACGGTGGCGACTTTCGGGGCGTCGTCCGGGACAGTGTCCGAAGCGGCCGGCCTAGTGGTGAATGGCCCATACAGGGTGGACGTGACGGTGGCGTTTGCGTGTGGCGGTAGGCCGGTGACGGCCAGTTTGTCGGTCAGCTTCGTGCCGGCCGCAGCCCGCTGGTCGGAGGTTTCGGTCACCACGGTGGGGGCCCACTTGACCAGGGTGGTTTCGCTGGTCTGGCCGAACCGGCCGGGCCATGCCGTGTTGTCGGTCGTGGCGTCGGTGGTCTCGAACCACACGTAGTAGCCGCTGGTCTCGATCGTGACCGGCTTGGTCACGACCGTGGCCGCCCCGTTCGCATCGCCGGTCACCGTCGTCTTCGTAGTGCCCGCGATCGGGGCATCGACGGGCGGCGTGGCGGCTTCGGTCGGCGGCTGGGTGAACGGCCCGTACAGGGTCGAGGTGACGGTGATGGTCGAGTTCGGGGCCAGGTCGGTGACAGCCAATTTGTCGATCAGCTTCGCTCCCGGCTTGGCGATCTGGTCAGAGGTCGTGGTGGTGATCTTGGGCTGGTCGGGCACGTCGACGGTGATCGACGCGGCACCAGTGGCTGGTTCGGTGCGTCCGCTGACCAGAATGCGCTGGTATCGGTCGTTGGCCGGTTTGCGGTAGTGCAACCTGGTCGACGGCAGCTTGGCGTAGGTCGCCGTCACCGTGACCTTCCCGTCACCGGTCGCCCGCAATGTGACCGCTGCCCCGTCTGACGGGGCGGCCAGGCTCGTGGCGTCATTGGCGCCGAAGACCGCCGGACCGGTGATCGTGAGCGTGCCGGCATAGCCGGTCATCGTCGCACCGCTGGCCGCGACCGGCCGATAGCCCGAAAGCGTCGCGGTCTGCTGATCCTCAGCGGCAAGCAGTTTCGGTGCCACCGTGTAGGGGCCGGCGTACTTCTTGGCCTCCTCGATCAGCTTGCTTCCGCCGGCCTTGATGCTGCTGCCCGCATACGGCACCGCGCTGCCCTTAGCGCCGCCAGGGGTGACCACGAACGTGCGGACCGCGTAGCTGACGTACGCCGCCGTCGTGTTGGAGCTGGTCTGCCCGTGGCGTGCCACCACATAGGCCAGACGGTACACATTGGTCGCCGACAGGGCACCGACACCAGTGGTCTTCGGATTCCACCCCGACGTCGTGACCACCGATCCGTAGGAAGTGCCGCCGTTCGCGGTCGGTGCGTACAAGTTGGCGCCACCGGCGACCGGGTCACCGCAGTAGCCGCGTTCGCTTCCCGTCTTGTAGTTGCCGTACCAGACATCGCCGGCCTTCATCTGCCCATAGCCGCGTGACAGCGCCGCTGCGGACGCGGCACCCGCGCACACAATCGCAGCGGACACGACCAAGACCAGGCTGACAGCCAGCAGCCGCATCAGCCGGACGGCGCGGTCCGGTCGTCTCGTTACGGCCGGATGCAGGACGGAGGGTGGTGTGGTCACAACAGGCTCCTGGTTACGTCACGGCCCGCACAGGTTCGCGGGTCCTGACTGCACAAGGCCGCCATAGGCGTCCCGGTGGTCACCCTGTTTTCGGAGAAACCCGAGAGCCAGTCCGGCAACCGCCTTTGGAGGTGCTGGTTCGCGGCTCGTCGATGGTGCCGGCTGGCGGTCAGTCGTCGGCCAGTTCATGAGCCGTTCCATCGCCTCTGCCTCCTCCTGCTGGTGGATCTCCAGCAGGAGGAGGTAGAGGCCGATCAGCGCGATACGGATGTTCCAGCGATGCCGCAGGACCGCTGGCGCGATCAGCGCATACACGACGTTACAGGCCATGACGGGCAGGACGGAGGACCGAATGTCGCTGAGCCCACCATGCACGCCAGGGCGGCAGTCGCGGCGACGAATCCACGCAGACACCCTGTTCTGATCGCGTCATCGACGGTGCGGCCTGCCCAGCCCGGGTGGGAGGTTCGAGCCGTCACTCCAGCATCGTACGCGCGCATCAGTGTGCCTACTCGCGATCGAGCAGACCACGCATCCGGGCCCGGGCGATCGCGTCCTGACGGTCGTGGGCGCCCAGTTTCTGGTACAGCGTGCGTCGCTGCGATTTCACGGTGTGCACCGACACGACGAGGCGTTGCGCGATCTGCTCGATCGTGCGGTCGGCGGCCAGTTCCCGGAGCACGACCCATTCGCGTTCGGTCAGGTCGACCAGGTCGAGGTGGGGCGGATAGATCGGCGCGAGACCATGCTGATCCAGCGCCGCGAGCAGTTCGTCCAGGCCGTCTACCGACCGGTGGTCGTCGAGGAACTCGCGAGGCACCGTAAGGAGCACCCGCAGATCCTGATTCCGCCCGACCAGGGACGTCGCCTCGGCAAGATCGCGGTGCGACGCCTCGCTGTCCCCCAGGAGATCGGCGGCCGTCGCCCGCAGCAGCAACCATTCGGTGCGGAACCGGGGGGCCAGGGCGGTGTGCTGTTGATCCAGCACGTGCAGGGCCGTGTCGGGCGAGCCGGAGAGCAGCCGAAGACGAGCCAGGATCAGGCGACCCAGAACGCTCGGTGGATCGGACCGCACCACCAGTTCGAGCGCACGGTCGCCGAGGCCGGCCGCGAGGAATGCCTCGGCCAGGACCAGGTCGGCCGCGGAGCGCGGGAGTCCGTCACCGGTCGCGGTCTGATCGTGGGACCACAGCAGGTCCTCGGCGTTGCGAAGTGCCGAGTGACTATCACTGAACGTCACCTCGTGTCGCAGGCGGGCCCACCCCAGGATCGGCCACAGCTCTTGTCGGAGCATGCTTCGTTCCAGGGCCACCGCATGCTCTCGAGAACCCTCGCGATCCAGCGAGTCGGTGGCCAGCAACAGACCGACACCATGACGCGGCGCTTCGACGTGGTCGACGATCCAGTCCTCACCGCCCGGCCGCTCGACGCCCAGGCCCAGCCAACGACGTGACTGGTCCGGCTCACCGGCCACCGCGTGCAGCAACGCCACTTTGAACGCCGCGTCACGACCGACGAACCCCAGCTCGTCCTCCTCCCGGTAGTCCCACGAACGATGGAACGCCCGCCGTGCACCGGACCAACGGCCGGCGAGCAGCTGCGTGACGCCGGCCTGGAGCCACCACATCGCCAGATAGCGCGTCGTCCGGCTGTGCCGTGCGCGGCGCGCCGCGTCGACGAGCGGAAGGGCCTGTTCGGCCAGCGCCACGGCTTCGGTCATGCGGCCGCGCAGGCGACGGTCCACCATCGCCATGACGTTCTGGCGCAGCAGGACGCGCGCTCGGTCGCCGATCAGGAGCTCGTGCAGCGACGGCCCCCCGGGACGTGGCGCCATCGTGTCCGGGGTCGATCCGGCGGGCAGACGATGCAGGTACTCGGCGACGGCCATCGCCCCCGGATGGCTGCGCAGCGCGCGTTCGGGCATGGTCATGACCACCTGCTGCAGCAGGGGCCGATGGCCGGTGTAGCTGAGTTCCGGCCACCAACGGGCGACGATTGCGCTGGCCGCCTCCCATTCCTCGGCCGTAGCAGCATGGTGGAGCGCGGCGCCGTACTGTTCACGTCTCAGGTTCCATTGCATGGCTGAAGCTTGGAGCCGCTTCCATCGCCCGTCGGAGATCAGGTCGGCGCGCAGCACCTCGGTGACGATCGGCGGGAGCTGGACCGAGGACTCGGGCCGGCCACGGTCGTCCGCCCATCTGGCGACGCCCTGATCGATCAGTTCGTCAATCGCGTCGACGGTCGATCGTCCGTGCAGGTGGTCCAGGCATCCGATCGCGACGGCGTCGGCCAGTGAGGCCAGCGTGAGCACCTCGCGGACGTCGTCGTCCAACGCCGGCAGCCAGGTCGATCGCAACCAGGCGGTGCCGCGCTCACCCAGGGCCACGGCATCGTCACCGACCGCCGGTGCGCTGAGCCGGTCGATGACGGCGACCACCAACCGTCGCCATCCGGCGCTGTTCTCCACCAGGGCGTGGACCTGCGGATCGGGGACCGCGAGCCCACGCCGGGCCAACAGACCGTGGAGTTCATCGACGTCGACACGACGGTGCTGCCGGGCCGTCATGGTTGCGGCCTTCGGAAACCCCGTGAGTCGACGCCGGGCCAGGATCCCGTCGATGACACCACGGCAGTCTAGTCGGCGCCGTGACCGGCCGACCGCAGGGCGGTCGGCCGGACCACAGCGTCACACCAGCTGATCACCGCCGGTGATGCGTCGTCGCGCCAGCAGCGTGCCGGCCACGCACAACCCGAATGCGATGCCCAGCAACCCCAGGGACAACGGCGAGCCCGCACCGGGCAGCGTCGACCCGTCTCCCTGAGGTCCAGGGTCGTTGACATCGGTCGTGACGGTGTCGTCGTCCGAGACCGAGCCGCCGTTCGGTGGAACGCCGAATGCCGTGGCCGTGTTGGCGACCGAGCCGGCGCGGACGTCGGCAGCCGTCACGGTGTAGGGGGCGGCCTGGAACCGGACCGTCTCGCCGGGCGCCAGCTCGTCCACCGTCACGGGGTCCAGGCCGCTGACGCGTGGATCGACGACCCGTACGTCACGCAACGTGACATTGCCGGTGTTCGTGACCGAGAACCGATACGTGATGGTCTCGCCACGGTCGGCCTTGTCGTTGTCGTTGGCATCGGCCAGCCGGGCCGATTTCTCGATCGACAGGCTCGGATCATGATCGGGTCCTGGCGTCCGGTCGGTGTCGGGATCGGACACCACGTCACCACCGTTCGTGGTCGTGCCGGTGGCCGTGGCCTGGTTCACCACTTCGCCGGCGTCGACGTCCGCCTGGGTCACCGTGTACGGGTCGGAGGTGAACGTGGCGTGCTCACCCGGACCCAGGTTGACGCGCGCGGGTGACAGACCGTCGATCCGGTCGTCGTCGACCGTCGCACCCAGCACGGTCACATTGCCGGTGTTGGCGACCTCGAAGGTGTACACGATCGTCTCGCCCACATCAGCCCGGCCGTTGCCGTTGGAGTCGTCCAGTTGCGACGACTTGTCGATCGACAGGCCGGGGTCGGCGTCGGGTGTCTCGACGATGACCAGATCGCTCGGCGGCGTCGACCGTTCGGGCGGGGTGCCGGGGTTGTCAGGATCCTCCGGCGGGAGGAACGTCGCGGTCGCCTGGTTGGCCACCTGGCCGCGGTCGACATCGGCCTGGGTGACCGTGTAGGTCGCCTCGAAGTAGGCGTCCTCTCCCGGCGCCAGGCTGGTGACCGTCGCGGGCGCGACGGGTGAGAGCCCGGCGAGCGGATCGGTCACCGCGATGTCGAACGCGGTGGCGGGTCCGTCGTTGTGCACTCGGAACGTGTAGGTGATGACGTCGTCGACATCGGCCCGGTCCGGCGTACCCTCGTCGACCGTCAGCGCCGCCGACTTGTGGATGGTCAGGTTCGGATCGGGATCCGGTCCGTCGACACGGTCGTCGTCGGGCGGTGAGTTCACGGTGCCGTTCTCCGGATCCTCGCCGGTCGCGGTCGCCACGTTGACCACGGCACCCGCGTCGACATCTGCCTGCGTCACGGTGTAGTCGGCGGTGAACACCTGTTGCTGGCCGGGAGCCAGGGTGACCGGACCGGGCGTGATGCCGCTGACCTTCGCGTCGACCGGGTGCACGCCCGTCAGGGTCGTGTTGCCCTCGTTGCGGACCGTGAACGAGTACCGCACGACGTCGTCGGTGTCCGCCAGTCCGTCGCTGTTGGCGTCGATGAGCAGGGTGGACGACTTGTCGATCGAGAGCGCCGGGTCGCGCGGGACACGGAACGTCGTGGTGTCACACGGCGTGCCGTCCTCGGCGACCCCGTCGACACATTCCTCCGGCGGATCCTGGTCGTCGGGATCGTCGCCGGGCGGGACCACGAACGCCAGATTCCGGCCCTGCAGATCTCCACCGGTCTTGATCGTGACCTGATAGGTCAGGACCACCGTCTTTCCCGCGGCCAGTGGCCCGGACCAAGTCAGCCGGTCGCCCGTGAGCTGGGGAGCGGTGACCGGGTCGCCGTCGACGGTCGCGCGCAACGATCCCGGGACGACATCGGCGTCGTCCATGACGCCGGACAGGTCGTCCGCGATCTGCGCCGGATTCGCGGCGTCGTAGCCGGTGGCACCGGTGTTCTCCGCCTCGACCGTGTAGGTGACAGTGTCTCCCGTCGCGGGCGCGTCGGTGCTGGCGGTCTTGCTGATCTCCAGGCAGCGCGCCGGGATCGCCAGTGTTCCGGCGACCGTGTCGGCCGGCACGTAGGACCAGTCGTCGATGATCTTGTTGTTGCCCCAGCTGGACGTGCTGTAGTCCCAGCCGTGAGCGCCGCCGGTGCTGTCCGTGCCGTCGAGGCTCGAGATGCCGTCGGGCGGGTTGATCTCGTTGCTGCGGGGTCCGGTGGCCGAATCGTCCCAGTGGATGGTGGCGTCGGGGGCGTCCGGTCCGCTGACCCGTGTCACCTCGATGCTGCGACCTTCCACGTCGGTCTGCACGACGTGCACCTCACCGATGCGATCGAGGTACAGGCGAGCGTCCAGTGGCGTGCAGGCCGCAATCGGATCGCCCTGACCGTCGACGCCGTTGAACGCAGCGGTCGCCGGACCACCCGCGGCGCCGACCCGCAGCGTCCGGTCGACCGGGTCGTCGAACGTACCGTTGCCGTCGACGTCGACCTGCAGCAGAGCGCCGCCGAAGAAGTTGTCGCCCAGGTCGTAACGGAACGTCCCCGCGGCCGCTCCCGGCGCGACCGGGTCGAACACGAAGTCGTCGGCGTCGACCTCGGTGGGGTCGACCGGATTCGGCCGGATGACCTGCGTCGTGCGCTGATCGTTGAAGTCAGTGGGCGCGATGGCCGCCGCTGACGGCAGGTCGTCGGACGGCTGCTCGAAGAACAGTCGGTAGGGGACCGCGCAGTCCGGACGGTCGGGGAATCCGTCGGCACCGGCGTCGTGCTCCCAGGATCGATACGACGGCGCGCACGATTCGCCCTCGATGCCGTCATCGGGGATGCCCAGCGACGTGGCCGAGATCGACGAGTCCACGCCGTTGTAGTCACGCAACCGCAGACGGTATTCGTAGCCGCTGTCGTTGAGCATCCAGAATGCGATCTCCTTGACCTGGCTCGATCCGCCGGTCTGATGGATCGCGTATTCCTCGGTCCACACGCGACCGGGCGCCTCGACCGCACCCGTGGCGGGGGTCAGCGTCGCCGGATCGGTCGACGTCCCGGTGCCGTCGAATCCCGGGTCACCGCTGTAGACGCCGATGAACCAGTTGCTCGAACCGCCGTACGACAGGGTCCACACCCCGTCCTGCGTGGCCTGGCGAGCCACGGTGAACGAGGCGTTGCTCCACGAGCCGGCCCATTCGGTGCCGTCCGGGCCGTACACCGTCGCCGTGCCGCCGTTACCCCAGGCGTAGATCCATTCGCCTTCCTCGACGTACGCGTAGTAGACGTTGCCGCTGCGCGAACTGTAGCCGCTCGTCGACGGAGACACATTGGAGCCCAGTCCGACCGCGATCGCCGGAGCCGGGGCCAGGGCGGTGGCGAAGAGCACGAGAAGACCCAGGACGAGCCGTCCGAGTGGCCTTCGGTGGGCGCGGGGCAAAGACAGCACGGAGGGATCCTTCATCATAGGCGGGAAGCGCTGCGGACACACACGCCACTCACCCGGCTTGTGCTGCCCGCATCGGTGGCAGTCTGTCTTCCTCGGGCGGCCACCGGCCGGTTTCGGCCCTCATTTCATCCCTGCTTCATCCTGCTGCCGCGCCGGCGCGCCGATTGCCGATCCCGGCCGGGCGTCGTCCGGGCTGCTTCTCGACGGCATACCGCACGTGCGCCTGCCCGCCCTGGGCCAGCCTGGCGACGATGGCCCGATAGACGTCGTTGGCCAGTTCGGTACTGGTCATGTTCCGCTGATGCGACGCCCTCTTCGCTGAACCCCGCCGACCCGAGCAGGCCGACCGCCTCGTCATGGACATCGGCCAGCGCAGCGTTGTCGTGGAAGGCGACCGACCACGGGGCACCGAGGTCTTCGGCGATCGTGGTCACGGCACCTGTCGAGATGCGGCGGGATGTCGGATGGTCGGGCCAGTGCGTTGTCCCGGGTTCGAACAGCCCGGCAAAACGGCACAGAGCGCGGTCGACGCGATCAGTGTGACGGTGCGATGGCGCCCTGTCGCGGTGTGGGTCATTCGACGGCCTCGACCGTGGCGCTGAAGTCGCCGGTGTTCGGCGATGATCAACGGGTCGCCGTCGATGTGGAGAACTCGGCCGCCGCAGCCAGATCGACGACCGTGGTCTCCAGCACTCCGCGCAGGAACTCCTTGCGGGGTACAGGGCTGTACTGGAGCACCTCGACCGGACCAAGATCACCGGCAGCCTGTTCCAGGGCTACAGCGAGAGCGCCGCGGTCCTGGACATCGGCGGCATAGCCGCGGTCGGTCAGGTTCTCGTCGGTCAGCCCTCCGGCGAGCCGCTCGACGTTGCCCTGGGTTCGCGACAACGCGATTGAGTATCCGGCGTGCCCGAACCTGTGGGCGGTGTGGACAGACCGTCGGTTACTGACCACACATCGCCGATCAGGACCGACTGGCAGTGAAAACGAAGCCATTCTGTCGAGGGCAACTCGGTACAGGGTTCGTAACCAGAACGGTCACGCGGTCCATCAATGATGGTTCGGCCATGCATTGAGAATGTGCCCGGTTCGTTCGGTAACTTCTAGTGGCGCCACACCGTCATCACTTCGGTTACAAACACCATCGCGGAGAATTCGTGCGGCATCCTCGCGACAACCGCTGGCCCCTGTAACGGCGGCCAGATCCAGACGGAGGGCTTCATCGTCAGGCGCAGCCCCCAGGCCGACATCGATCGCTTCTTGGGCGGGTCTGCGTCAATTGTCCGAGCTCGGCCCCGGCTTAAAACTTCGGGCGCTCCGACGGCGTCGGACGTGGCTAACGCGTCGGCTTCGGTATCGGCGTCTCCGCTTCTGCGGCGAGATAACGTTCGTGTGTTCGCCGCAAGCACTTGGGAATGGTTCTCAAGGAACCCCTTTCAGGACAGATAGGCGGTGAACGTGAATCCCGGCGCGCAGATGCCGGGAGGGATCTCTGCCAAGGCGACACCATTCTCATTGCACAGTTGGAGCGCTCGATCTACGTTCGTCGACCACTCGATGACGGTCAGACGAACCTCTCCCGCGGTCGTTGGAAGTTCGAATACCTCCTCGTGCTGGGCACGCGGGATCACACTCGGATCGAGAACTGGTCCCCGCCACCACGTGATCGTGACATTCGGATACTGCAGGAGGTACAGAGCGAAGTTGACCGTCAGCGCCTCCTCGAAGGCTGCCTTCTCAAGGTCGGCCGAGGTCTCCGCCCTCAAGTTCTCGACGATCACGACCTTGCCCGTGGGCGTGGCCGCATTCACCGACACCGGCTCCGACACGACATACTCACGAAGAGACGACCGTCGACCCGCGATCGCGATGCGTGCCTTGCCGCCCGTGGCCTGTTCGGCCACGGACTCCCATCGCACGATCTCGCCCAGTCCGTAGGCCGACCAGCGTCCCTGCCCATTCTGGCCGTGGAGGGCGCGACCGCTCTCGGTGGCCGTCGCCGACTTTTTCCAAGTACCTCCGAGTTTGCCGAAGTCCATCTCGGCGCGCTCCTTGTTGATCCCGATACCGTCGTCCGCGACGGTTACCCGTTCGATCCCGCCAGCATCGTCCGTGGGTCGCGATCTCGGCCGCCCGATTCGCACCGGCGTGAGTCGCTCGGCCGACGTCGTGTGGGCGGCGCTCACAGTCCGGCCCGCCACCAACGAGGAGCCTGAGCGCCAGGAGGCAGTGATGCGTGAGGCTCTGAATCGGCTCACTTGACCCATCACGGTCAGTCGGCGTACGGGTGGGTTCGACCATGTCGATCCCCCTCATCCGCCCAAGCCTTCAGCCCACAAGGCCGGCTTGTGCCCGTACGTGGACACGGCGGACTCTCTTCGCAGTGGCGGGGGGTGTGATGCGTGCTGACGCACCGGCCGGCTCGGAGCAATATGCCGAAGTCTTCCGGTGGCTGTCTCCGCCCGTGACCGACCGATAGAGACTGCTCGCCGATGGTTGGACGTGTCAAGAAGTCAGCGCTCCAACGCCAACACGGCACACTCAGGCAATGCAGCATCTTCAACGATCAACCTCAGCGTCAGTCCGTTGGTCGTCGTTCGCCACAGGGGACTCAAGACGGAACTCGGTCAGGCCTGCGCTTGCAGCCAATCGTTCATCGTGGTTTCCCGAACAGTTCACCGGCGTCATGCTCGGTCAGGTAGGTGTGGGTTTGCGGGTCGTCGACGTCGACGAATGGCAAGGTTCGACCAGACGCAGAGCCCGCAGGCGCCGCAGACCGAACCATGACGGGTCGATGAATCCTGGTGACGGAAACTGGCGCGTATCGTCGAGACCGGTGACGTTGCGCATCTTGGTGGTCAGGCTGGCTTTCGGACGGAATCAGGCCAGTGTTTCGGCGAAAGCACCCGCCGGGGTCGTGGCGGCGTAGAGGATCCCGGCGCCGGGCACGTCGAAACGGTGGCCCGCCGACGTTGATGCGTGGATGACATCGGTATGCGAGTACGCGAGGACCGGCTCGCTTCGCTCGACTCGCCACACCAGGGCCGGTGCGGTGACGAGGGCGACATCAGCAACCAGTCACGTAGGCGCGTGCTGCGGCCATCACTGCTCGAGTAGCGCCAGGATCCTCAGCCAGAACCTCGGCCGGCGAGTTGTCGTCCAGCTGTGGATTCATGCCCATGAACCAAGCGCGGGCTACCTGCGGGGTGTCGACCGTGGTGATCACGTCGAAGACCTGAGCGACATCGCGCAGCAGCTTCTCGGTAGCAGCCGACGGGGTGCTCTGTCCCGAAATCCAGCGCGCGATCGTACGAGGCTGGCTGTTGACGATGACGGCCAGCAGCGCCTGTCCCAGATGGCTCTGCAACATCTTGGTCACCGTCGCGACGTCACTGCCGATCGCACGTCGGTGTACGTCGGCGCGCCGCTCACGAACGGTGTGGGTCTGCTGAATCGTCATAGCAATTCCTCCCCACCAACGCCACTAGCACTGTCCCTTGTGTGTCAGTCTATATGTCAGGTGATTTGTCATCAAGGTTGGCCGTGTGGGTACAGGCTGGGCCAGTCATACCTGGGCTTGTGGACGAACCGTTCGGGGTCGTTCCAGGCGGCGAGAATCTTCTCGACCCGTTCACGCAGGTCGGTGCATGACTCCAGCGGGATGGGTTTACCTGACTCCGGGTGTATCGCGGTCGCGCGATAGAACGTCGTGGACGATGCCACCGGGGTTCTCCATTGCTCGACCAGGCCGATGCGCGTCGACTCGAGCCACACATCCCATCGTGGCTGGTGGTTACGTGTGCGACGCGAGACCGGCGACAACAACTCAAGACGGACGCCGTCAGGAAGTTCGACCTCAGGCAGTGTTGCTGACATTGTGGTTGCCCTTCCAGGGTGCGGTGGTCGGTAGCTTGGATCGTAGGTTCGCCCTCAGACATGTCCAGCCCTCAATCGACCAGACAGGTTCACCGAGGCCGCGCATCTCAGTTACCGCTCGGCGAGCTGCATTCGGCCAGGGCGACACCACCGACGGTCGAGAGCAGTTCGCGGGCGACCGGTTCCCACGCCGCGTATCTACTGGGGTAGGCGCTGACCTGGACGGCTTGCGCGGCCCCGCCTAGGGTCATCGATGTCCAACCGGAGACATCAAGCAGCCCCGGTGGGCTGCCATGGTTGGGCCCGGACGTACCTCCGTAGAACGCGCGTGCGGCGTAGACCGGTGTGCGACGTTGGGTCGCGCTGCCCCATCCGGCTCGTTGTTGGAACAGGCCAAGGGAGTCGCGGTCCCCGTAGTTCAGGTTCCTCAGCCCAGACTCCTGCAGAGCGGCCATCAGCGCGATCACGATGCCACGGTTGCTGACTTGCACTTGCTGGCCGACCGAGATGATCGTGGCTGCATTGGTAAGTTGTTCACCGCGCAGGCTGATCTTGATGCCGTCACTGCGGACAGCCGTCACCGCTGCCGCTGCACTAGGCGCTGATGCTTGGCTGGTGGCCGCGATAGCTTTGCCGTTCAGCGGGGCGCCGTGGGATTTCATGAACGGTTTCGGGTCGATGACGTGGCCGTTCTTGATGACCTCGAAGTGCAGGTGGTTGCCCGTCACGTACCCCGTGGCGCCCTCAATGCCGAGTTTCGTGCCCGCGCGGATTTGTTGGCCCGTCCTGAGCGCACTCAGGCGTGCCATGTGTCCATACCTGGTCCGGATCCCTCCTCCGTGGTCGATGACGACCTGGTTGCCGTAGGCGGTGTTGTAGCCGCGGGTGATGATTTTGCCGCTGGCGGCGGCGACCACCGGCCCGGGCCGAGGTAGCGCGACCAGGTCGATACCGGTGTGCAGCTTGGCGACCTTCAGGACCGGATGGAACCGCATCCCGAACGGACTCGTGACCACATACCGCTGTGTTAGCGGCGGACGCCACGACCCGGCAGCGCCTGTCAGGTCGTCGCAGAAGGTTTCGGCGGCCGGCATGACCACGCCGGCGATGGTCGCGGCACCGAGCACCGGCAGGAACAGGAATGCCATCACGACCGCGGTGGTGGCGGCGAGGATCTTGGCGCTGGCCGACCGGGGTTCAGCGGCCACGAGCCAGCGCCTCATTCGTAAACGTCAATTCACGTTCGGCTGGATGTAGCGTTGTCTGCGTTTTGTAGAACTGGTCGCCTACGCACCACAGGGCGCGGCCTTTGTCTTGCATGGCCCATCGGGTGACGATGTCGCGGGCGATGGGGCCGAGGCCGAGCATCTTTTCTAGTTCGTCGGCGACGCCGGGGTCTTGGCCGTGCAGGATCTTGATGTCGGCTAGGTGGAGCAGGTCTTTGGCGATGGCTTGGGCTTGGCTGCCGGTGTCGCCGGCCGAGAGCATGTCGGACGGTTTGTGGGCGACGGCGAACTGGACGTCGCCGTCGCGACGTGATAGTCGTAGGTCGGCGTCGAAGGACTTGACGGCTTCTGGGCCGAGGCGTAGTTGTTTCCAGGATTCGTCGCGGACCACGATGCGCAGGTCGTCTGGGTCGGCCATCTCACGCATGCCTCTGCCCCAGGAGTTCAGGCAGGTCAGGGCGATGCCGATGGCTTCGTCTCCGAGTGGTTCGAGCCGTGACAGGCTCAACGATTGGATCGGTGCGGTCCAGTCCACGTCGATGGTGGTGTGGTCGTCGAACAGACCGGCGAGGACGCCGTTGACCAGCTGGCCCAACGCGTCGCGCAGCAGTCGGGTTTCGTCGAGGAAGTGTCTGGCTGAGGCGTAGCGGCACTCGGCGATGAGGATGTCGGTGGGGTTGTCCAGCAGTGCCCACAGTTCCGGGATGGTGATCTCGCGTAGTTGGGTGTGTCCGGCGGTGTAGCCGGTCAGGATGCTCAGAGCGTTCTTGACGACGGTTTCGTCGGTGGGGCCGAAGGGGACACGTTGGTCGCCGATGCGTTGGCTGCCGACCAGGCCGCGCACGAGGGTGAGCCAGCGGCCGAACACGATGGCGGCACGGCCTTGAGCCTGGGCGGGGTCGAGTCGTTCCCAGCCTTGGGCCAGTGGCCCGAAGGCGAGGGGGTTGATGCGGGCGGACAGGCCGTGGCCGATGGCGAACGGTTCGACCCGGAGCGCCCGGCACAGGAGTTCGTATTCGTCTTTGGGGTCGCCCAGGATGAGGGTGCGGTAGCCGAAGTCCATCATCCGTAGGCAGAAGGCTTTGGTGGTCGCTGACTTGCCGCGGCCGGGTTTGCCGAAGCTGAAGATGTTCGGGTTGGTGACCGGAACGGTGTCGTCGAGGACCCAGCCGATCGGGTCGGCATAGAACGCACCGCCGGACAGGTGGTCGATGCCGATCTGCGCGCCGGTGGGTGGCAGGGCTGGGGTGGAGATGAACGGCCACAGCACTGGCGCCTGATCGCTGGTCATCCGCCACGCGACGACTGGCGCTGTGGCCGGTGCCCACCCCCGGCCTGGGCGGCGGGGGCCGCGTGCGCTGGCGTGAGCGAACAGCCGTGCCGTGGCAGTCGGTGCCGCTGGTGCGGGTGCTGGTGGCAGGTCGTGGCCGAAGTCCGCCAACAGCCGCCCCATACTGCGACCACGGCTTCCGCGTCGCGTTCGTGAACGTCGTGACTGCCGGCGTGGGCTGGTCATGGGGTGGTCCGGTTGAGGCTGGCCCCCAGCGGAATACAGGAGACGGCGAACGCGGCGTCGTGAGCGATATCGAGTCGCAGCGGTGCGAACCCAGCGCGTCGCGTGGCCGCGTCCAGGCGGCGTCCGAACTCGGCGGCCCGGACGGTCTTGGGGACAGTGACGGTGCACACGGCATACGGTTCGGTCAGGGAGCTGCCGCGGGCGAGTTTGCGGTCCAGGGATCGGGTCTTCTCGGCCTCGTCGCGTGAGCGGGTGCGTTGTTTGACCTTCGCCTTGTCACGAAGCGCGTCGGCGATGTCGGCGGCCCATTCGCTCGAGGCGCTCTGCCGGTTCGCGGTCGAGGCACGCAGAATCGGGTAGGACACGACGAACGAGCGGCGTTCCTCTGGTTCGGTCGGGGTCAACACCGGCGCCAGCGCTCCCATGACGGCACCCTTGACCGGTAGCTGGATGGTGACAGAGACCGAGTTCCAGGCGTCGTGGCTGTAGTGGCGGATCAACGGGTCCGCACCCGACGGTCCGGCCTGGGACCACGGCACCTCCGTGTTGACGCCTGGGTCGGTTTCGCGGGCGGCGAGCGCTTCGATGATCCCGGCCCGATCGGCTGGTGCGAAGCCGGTCCGGCAGGCCAGCGCCAGTTCCGGTGAGGTCAGCCAGGTCACCGCGGTCATCCCCATGGCGCCCCGCAGATGTGATTCGACCTCGGCCATCAGCAACGCCAGCACACGGGTGCGGCCGGTCAGTCCGCCGCCGGCTTCCTTGGCCTCTTTGGCCAGTCGGGTTTCTGGGACGACGATGGTCACGAACGATTCGGTGCGCACCGACGCACGGGACAGCACGGCGTGCAGGTCGTCGTTGACCCCCCTCGCCAGGTCGGGGCTACCGGAGCGGCGGTGGCGGTTCATCCACTGGCTGCGTTCGGCACCGTCGTCGGGGACGGTGCGCACCAGCATCAGAAGCTCGTCGATCAGCTCGGTACGTGAGCACAGGTCGAGCAGATCACTCAGCCCGGTGCCCTGCTGACGACGGCTGGCCGGATCGGCCAACCCGATACCTGGATGCACCACAGCAGCGGTCACGGCCCAGCAGCGGGTGGCGTGATGCTGGATCAGCGCGACACGCCGTTGGTCCGTCCCCTGCGGCGGACCGTCGTGGACTTCGACTGAGGCCAGGGTGCCGGGGAGGTCGGCCTCGTCGAGGTCGCGTGAGCTGCCGGTGGCGGCGCGGGACCGGAATCTGGTCCACCCGGCAAGACTGCCGACCACATAGCGCAGCGTGGCCAGTAGCCAGCCGGTCGCGGACCGTCCTCGCACCGGAACGACGACGATCACCGACGTCAACGCCCAGACCGTCAGGAAGATCAGCGCCGAGCCCCACGCGGTGCGTTGGATCGAGAAGAATACCGGCAGCGTGGTCAATGACACCACCGCCAGCTGCCATCCGGACAGGCCGAAGAACCATCCGATCTTCGCCTTGGAGTAGTCCCCGTAGATCGTCATCGGTTGCCCCTCACTTATCAGTCAGTCGTCTGCTGGTCTCGTCGTTGCTCAGGCGACCGGCGGAACCTCGCCCGCACCAGCTGCTGTTCCCCCGCCACCACCAGGCGTGGGTGGTGTCGCCGGAGTTGGCGGAGCGACTGGTGGGAGTGGCACTGTGGGTGACGGCGTCTGGTCGTTCGTGTCGTTCTCGCCTGAGTCGTCGTCGCCGGTGCGGGCGTCGGGGTTGAACCGGCCCGAGCGGTGCTGGTGGTCCGGGAAGTAGGACGAGTCGCCCACCGCGGCCTGGTTCAGCACATCGGTGCCAGCAGATGCCGCAGTCGACCCGGCCTTGGTCAGCGCTCCCACGCCAGCGCCGAAGGCGCCGCCGAACTTGCCGAGGGCGGTGGCGAATCGTCCGGTGGTGGCGGACTCGCTTTGCCCTTCGCCGGCTGAGCGTCCGCTGTCGTCACTGGTTGACGCGGTCGAACCGGCATCCGAGCCCGATGAGCCGGACAGCAGACCTTGGAAGCCGTCGGAGGCGTTCAGGCCTTGGCGCATGGCGGCACCCGAGCTGGTGCCTGGGTCCACGAACGCCAGCAGCCGGAACAATGCGACCGGCGCGACGACTGAGACCAGGATCAGCATGGTGCCCGGCAGCGCGGTGCCGAGCGCAGCTTGGGCGCCGTCGGCCTTGCCCAGTGCGACGCCGCTGGTCAGTTGGACGCCCATCCCGATCATCAGCACCATCAGCACCGGCGTCAGGGCGGCGGCATGGAACCAGCGCAGCGACTTCCAAAACCAGGACCGGCCGGCGTCCGAGACCAGACCGGCCGCGGCGATCGGTGTCACCGCGACCAGGATCAGCAGCGCAGCAGCCCTGGCGAGCATGACCACGAAGTGCCCGATCGCGGCGATCCACAAGAACAGTCCCAGCATGCCTAGGACGGTGGCGACCACGGCATCCATGCCGTCCTTGGAGATGTCGAATGAGTCCATCGGCTGCCAGGCAGACCAGGCGTCGACGTTCAACAGGGTCTGCATTAACGCGCGGGTCAGCGCACCGCTGGCCGCGACGACTGCGATGCCATAGGTGATCCAGGCCGACCACACCACCGCGAACTGGGCGACCCCGATCAGCACCCGGGCCAGGCTCTGCCCGTCACGGCGGAACGCGGCCACCCCCAGCTGTATGAGCCCCATGATCAACACCAGGACCCCGGCGCCCCAGAACGTCACTCGATACACCTGCGCCCCCGGGCCGTCGGTGGACAGGTCAGGGGTCAAGAAGGCGTCCATGAACGTCAGCGCGTACTTCAGCACCGACAGGCCCGCGCTCCAGAACGTCAGCATGATCCCGGTCCACCCGTCGGCGACGATCTTCGACGCGCCTTCGGCCAGGATGCTGAACGGATTGACGACCGCGATCAGATCCAGGGGGTTCGGGATCGGCAGGTCCGGCAGATGCGGGGTCATCACCCCTCACCCCCAGCTACGTCGTCGGAGGGGTCGTTGGTGTCGTTGGCGTCTAGCCAGGGATGCCAACCGGCCTGGATGCTGCGTTCGGAGCCGGGCCAGGTCGAGGGGGCTGGTGCTGGCGGTTCGCCGGGGCCGATCATCCAGCGCCCATCGGCCCATTGCATCCGTTCACAGCGGCCGTAGCCGATCCGTGCAGTGGTGGTGATCTCGGCTTGGACGTCATACAGCACGCATGCCAGCACCCAGTCCGGTCCGTCGACGCCCTTGACCTGGGCGGCGACCGGGACCGCGGTCGCCGCGACCGTGGCATCGGTCTCGGTAGTGCCGGCCTGGGTGTGGAAGGCGCGAATGTTCGCACTCATTTCCCACTCGTCCACACTCACTGCACCTGGTAGTGACCAGGCGTCGAGCACATCTGCTGCCAGTGAAGTGGACATGGCGGTCAGCACGGTCGTGTCGATCGCGGCCAGCTGGCCCACCGCGCCCTCGGGCGTGTGAGTGAACCCGGTCGGCACGCCCGCCGGTCCACTGCTGGTGGCTGGAGGGACCACCACGGTGGTCGCCACACTCGTCGCCGCAGGCTGCTCGATCAGGTCATCCCTGTCGGTCGACAGCATCGCCGCGGCAGCGACCCGATCTCGATACTGATCTCCCCGGGGGTCAGCGGCCGGATCGGTGGAGAACGTCACCACCTCAACCGAGCCACTGCTAATCGCTGAGTCGGTCGAGTGGCCGCTGACGGCGGTGATGATCGCGTAGACCAGCGAGGCGATCAGGACGACCGCGGTGGTGGCCAAGGCGGCGACCATGGCCAGCAGACGTCGGCGGCTCCATCCCTGAACGTCGGGGTCGGTGCTCATCAGATGCACCCCGATCCGGTGATGCCTTGGACCATGGCGGGGAAGACCATGTAGCCGATGGCGGCAAAGAACACCACGACGCCAGAGATGATCCCGACCTTCGAAGCGTGCGGCATGCCGAAGATCCGGCCCGCCACAACCGCGCCGATCGCGACCACGATGCCGATGAAGAACAGAGCCAGGACGCCCCACTCGACATAACCTGTGATGTCATTGACATGCTTCTGCGCACCCGGTGGCGCCTTCGGACACACCGCCACCAACCGGCTCGAGACAGCGGCCAGCGACGTCATGATGCCACCGCCTCAACAACAGCCGCGCCTACGGTCACCGCTCCGTCAAGGATCAGCCCGCCAGCGGCCACCACATCGGGCGGCAACGAATCAGCAGTCAGACCATTGACCGCAAGATCACGATGCTCAGGCACGACCACGAGGCGCCCCGCCTGCTCGATCGCAGCGACCGCCGGACTCATCTCATAGACGACCTGGGCAGGCCACTTCTTGCGGCGCGGTCCCATGACCGCGCACCACACATCCGCACGGCTGCCCAGACCCTCAACCGCCACATTCAGAGCTCGGATCCCCGGCACGGTCGCCACGGTCACAATCACCGTAGGAACCTCGATCAGCAAGGCGTCCAGCCACGTACCATCGTCCGGCGCGCATCCGACCGCACACGCGCCGATCGGACCAGCGTCGACGACACTCGCGTCGACCTCCGTGCCGGCCGGGCCGGGCAGTCCAGTCGCACTGGGGACGAGTCGTTCGATCAGCACATGGTCGCGGCGAGCCTGTCGCCACGTGCCACCGGCCACGGTTCCCAGTTCGGCCGTGGACGCGGCCGTGAGCCCGGACCGTGCCGGATCGCAGCATTCGACCACCCGAACCCGTCGCGCTGCGGCCGTGGCGATCGCCAGCGCGACCGTCGTTGTTCCGGTTCGAGCAGCGGCACCCGCTACCACGATCGTCGATTCAGTCGGCTGCCACACCACAGCGCCTAGGGGTGCCTGGCGCGTCGGCCGGGTGTCGCGGAACCATCCACTGCGGATGGCCGCCCACGCACGCTGGAGCTCATCGACCGAGACGGTCGGGCGACGCATGCCATGCTGGGCTTCGCCGACGTCGATCGCCGTCTCGCACAACGGGCGTGTCGGTTCGCAGATGACACGTTCATCGGTGGGGGTCATGGTCATCACTCACGCCCCCAAAGCCAGACAGGAGCCGTGCCTGGACACCTGCGGGCTCGACCATTCGTCCCTCATGGCTAGGTCACGCAGTGCATCGAGGCTTCGGCGCGCGCGGCGCCGCACGGTGCGAGAGGTCACGCCGAGCTGGCCGGCTACGACCTCGGATGCGGCCGGAGCCATCAACCCACCGCGCCCGTGCCTGATCGGGGTGACAGCCGAGTCTGCCGCTACTGCCAGATCGAGTAACAACCGCAGATCGACCTCGCTGACCCCACCACACGTTCTGGCATCAGCCAGCACCTGGTCCAGTTCGTCGCTGGCGTCCGAGTCCTCGCCTGCCGTCACTTCACGGTCCAGCACGCTCCACGCTGGCGATGCCGGGCTCAAGCAGGTGGTCTGGGACCAGGCCCTGTCCTGTCGTCGGCCAGCCTCACCAACGCCAAGTTCGGCCAGCACGGCGCGACGTGTCTCACGCACGATCGAGCCCGCCACACTCCCCCGACGCTGCCAATCGAAGGTTCGTGCGGCAATCCACAGGTGCGCCGCCACGAGGCCGTCGACGTCCGGACTCAAGTCCGACAGACGCAGCGACAATCGGATGGCGCCGGGCACCATTGCCCAGACCAGGGCGGTGACGGCTGCCTCATCGTCACCGCCGCTGGGCGACCCCAGCTTCGCCAGGGTTCGCAGGACTTCGTCCTTCGACCGCTGGTCGGCCTTTCGGGTCCAGCCCGGCAGATCAAGCAGGTGACCAACCTGCCGTAGGTCTGGCTCGTGGTCAGCCCATGAAGTCCACCGACGTCGGGCTTCCCTCATCATCGGCGACTCGGCGTCGTCGACACCCAGCATGCGTGCCACGCTCATAGCGCTCTCCTTCGTTCCGGTCATCAACCGGCACGAAGATCACCAACATGCGTAGCCCGAATCGTTGCTCAGGCCCGCTGTTTGGCGGGAGGAACCTTGGGGGAACGTCGTAGAACCGCAGGTCAGGACACGTTCCCTCAAAAGTCTTGCATCTTGGTTCGAACCGTAGCGAATCGCGGCGGATGCGAGCGGTGAGGAGTCGGGTCGCAAGGACGCTGGGCCGCAGGTTGCGGGCCTGGTGCTGGTCGGGGGCGTGCCTCTTCTGCACCCGGAACCGCAGGTGTACGAGGGCGATGCTGGAGGGCTGGAGCAACCAGCGCTGGCCCGCAACCTCGCGCCGGCAACGATCCGCAACCGAGTGCGGCAGGTGCGAGCGCCGGTTCGGCATACACCGATTCAGGTCATTGACTAGGCCAAATCGGCGGCCCACGTCGCCGACACCGAATCCTTGCCGTCCAAGCGTGCGTTCACCCGGTCGAGTTGCAAACGCTGTTCGACTACACGCCGGCAAGTCCGAAGCCATCGCCGCAGAAGCAGGGACGACTTACCAGCACTACGCCGCCGACGATCACACCCGAACACGGAATCCCCGGCTCAGCCGCTGATCTCCCCCGTCGACCGGGCTCCAGACCGACGAACACATGTTGAGATGCAGCGAGGACTGACGATCCTCCCGTGGGGAACTTTGGCGGAGCGGGCAGTTCTCGCGCACCTCGTCAAAGTCGACGTGAGTTCTCGACCTGCCCTAGTGAGCAGTACGACGACGACCCACTGGTGGCCCGGATCGGTGGTGAGCAGGTGATCATTTCCGTACCCGGCTGAGGTGCGCCGGCGGTGTTGGGCGGGGCGGGATCAGTCGCTGTTGGATTTTCTGGGCTTACGAGGATGGACGGCTTCGCCGCGAGCGAGCATGTCGACGTACTCGGCCAGTTTGCGGTCCCGGGTCGCCTGGCGCTTGACGGCGTTGAGTCGGTAGACGATGGAGTAGCGGTTGGCTGCGTCCAACTGATCGAACGTCGCGGCTGCGGCAGGATTGGCCGCCAGCGCCTGAGCCAGATCGGGCGGGGTCTGCATGTCGGCCTGCCCGGAGTAGGCCGCTTGCCACCGCCCTTGCGCCTTGGCCCTGTCGACGGCCGCGACTCCAGCTGGCTGCATCCGCCCGGCCTGGGTGAGACGGGCGACGTGCTCGACGTTCTTGGCGGACCAAGGGCTGTTCGGCAGGCGCGGCGTGAAGCGCTGGCGATAGCTGCCGTCGTCACGTCGAGCGATCTGCCCGTCGATCCAGCCGAAGCACAGTGCCTCGTCAAGCGCTCGTGCGTAGGTCAGTGCCGTCGTCTGGCCGCCCTTCTTGTGCAGCACCAGCCAGACCCCGGGGTGGTCGGCGTGATGGCTGTCCAACCAGGCGTGCCACGCCTGGGCGTCCTGGACAAGTAGTTCTGCGAGATCGGACACGGCGCGGCGCTACGGTGTGGCCGCGGGACGGGGACTCAAACAGAACGGTTGGCCGTCGGGATCGAGCAGCACCCGCCAGCGGCCGGCACCGGGTTGGAACTCAGGTTGAGTGGCTCCGATCGCGCACAGGCTCTCGGCGGCCACGTCGAGGTCGTCGACCTGCAGATCGAGGTGGAAGCGTTTGGCACCAGTCTCGTCGGGCCACTGCGTTGGCTGGAATCCCTCGATCTTGCCGAAGCCGATCTTGATGCCGTTGCCTTCGACCATCCCGTAGTTGTCGTCGCTGTAGGTGACCTCCCAGCCCAGCGCGGCCGCGTAAAACCGCGCCAGTCCAGCCGGGTTGCCGCAATCGATGTTGAACATCGACAGCGCCGCCGCCGGCTCTCGGCTCTCCATCGCAGAATATGTGTGACTCATGCATGTATATTAGAACCGTGCCTCAAACCCCGTCAAGCCATCTGCACGCCGTCAACGTCCTGGGCGCCCTGAGCGTTGTGGTCGCTGATCGGATGAACGCCGCCGTCGAAGAGATTGCGTCGCTCGGCCCGTCGGCCCCGGCCGCCCTCGCCGCGATGCACGAGTTCCTCGACGGCGGATCCGTGACGCAGCTGAGCTCCGTGTTGGGTCTGACTCACTCCGGCACTGTCCGTCTCGTCGACCGTCTCGCCACCGAGGGTCTCGTCGAGCGCGTCGGAGCGCAGGACGGACGGGCTGTCTCTGTTGTCCTGACCCAACGCGGCCGGCGCAAGGCCGCGCGGATACTTCAGGCACGTCAGGAGTCAGTGGCGAGCGCACTGTACGCGTTGTCCCCGGACGTGGTCGACAATCTTGCCGCCGCACTGGACACGATGCTTGCCGCGCTGACCGTTGCCAGAGCCGAGGAACGCTCCGCCGACGCCGACATCCGTCCAGAGCCTTGGCTGTGTCGCCTCTGCGACTTCGCCGCGTGCGGCCGCAGCGACGGCCACTGTCCGGTCAACAACGTGGTGACGACCGGCAACGGGCTATAACAACCGGTGATCGCGATTCGGCTGCAACGACCTCCGGCTGCACACACCTCCCTCAACGAGAAAGTCCACCCGACCAGTAGATCCCGACACTGACAATAAGTCCTCAATCCTCGCTGCATCTCGACAACACGCCATCCAAGTGCACGCCATGGCGCCAGTCAGCTAGACGTCAGCATGCAGCGAGCGCGCCTTCTTCACAATCTGATTCAGGACCTACATAACGGCCCTGCCAAGAATCTTGACGCGCGACAACGGGGACACTCGGAATGCCCGTCAACGCCGACCAGGTCGAGTACCTCGGCCGCATCTACCTTGAGTCCGGACTCTCTGACGAGGCCCTTCAACGGCTCAAAGTTGACCAGCAGCTTGCGCCTATCGCCGAGGACGACACCACAGTCATCACCAGACTCACCAAGAAGGTCGCCGAGTGCGTGTGAAGACCGCCCGACCGATAATGCGCACCGATCGTCCAGCAGGTGAATCAACCTGAACTGCTCCGGAAGCCCGTAGTTGCGCGCCCCAGCATACGTCTGGGCAACGTGAACAGTGCGCGTCTTCAGGCCGCTCGTTCGGCAGCGGTCAGAGGACGGACTTGCCTGGCTGACGCGAGCCACTGGTCGTGAGGACCTCGTGTGTGCGGTCGGCCAGATCTAGGGGTGCCTGGCCATCGTCGCTACGGTTGCACACATCGTCATTGATGATTCGTGTGGCCTCATCATCACGACCTTCGGCACTGGCAACTGCGGCCAGGTCCAGGCGTAGGGCTTCGTCGTCAGGCGCGGCTCGTAGCGCGGTCTCAACGACCTCACGCGCGGACGGCGTGTTGCCCGCGTGGAGGTCGTGAGTTACTACGAGGTGAGCGACGTCAGTAATGGCGCACGTTATGTGGTGGTCGAGCCGATCACCGTCGAACAGCCAGGTCCATCCAGCGGGTCGGAGCCGGTCAAATGGGCGTCCTGTGACGAGTCTGAGGGCGTGGCGCAGGTCGTCCAGGCCAACTTCGCCACGTGCCTGTGCTCTGATACGCAGGCGTCTGAAGAGTTCCATGTCTGTCAGGAGACCCACGATCTGGTAGACACCAATCCCTCTGGATTGGGCGAGTGGTGCGTGCCGGGCATCCGGGACGAACGGTGCGCCGGTGTGAGGATCGTTGCCGAGCCATGCGCGGACCTTGTTGACGTCGGTGCGAACGCGTGAGTTCGTGATGCTGAAAGCGTCGGCGACCTCATCTGGCGTGGCGCCATAGGGTCGGGTCGCGAGGTAGGCGACGAGTTCTGTGTAGTAGGGGCGCCGCCGGTCTAGCGGTGTGCCGTTGGCTCGGACCCAGACCGGGCCTAATAACGCCAGTCGCGGTCGATCGCAGTGGTCGGCGAACCAGTCATCGACGTCGGCATCGAGGCCAGGATCGAGCCGCTGCACGTCGGCTTGAACCTCGGGAGCCACGCGTGGTGCGAGCTGGGCCAGGTCGTCAGTGGTGACTGCGGCGACCTGTTCGTAGTCCGGATCTGGCGCGGGCAGGAGGCTGGATTCGGGGTCGGCCAGGTCACTGTCGCGTCCGGTCGTATGGTCGTCTCGTAAGGCGCCGGTGGTTGTCGACCAGGATGTCCACTCAGCTTGTCCGTCGAGGTCGGGCGCGGGACGGTCGTCGTAGGTGTCGGCGTGGGCGAGCAACTTCACGCAGCCTTCTGCTTCGTCGACGGTCAGGCCGACCGGGATGAGCTCGGTGTCGAGTTGGTCCATCCTCAGCCGCCGGCTGCTGTCAATCGTGATGCCCAGCGGGGCTTCGGAATCGCCGACTGCGATGACAGCCGAAGCGCTGTGTGCCGGGTGGGCGTCGAGGAGATCAGTCAGGTCGTCGAGGCCCAGGTTGTCGTGTCCGGTGCCGACGATGATGAGGTGAGGGTCCCATGGGTCGGGATCGTCCTGTCGGGCTCGTGCGGTCGTGGTGTCGATGCGGTAGTCATCGAGACGGTCGATCGTCGTGAGCGCGTGGGCAACCATAGAACCGGTCGGGCCGTCCAGCGAGTCGTGAACCCAGATGCGTTCTGGGCTCAGATCTGCGATCTCGGGCGCGATGCCCACCAGGTTCACAGTGGTGTCAGCTGACCATGGATTGCAGGCGAGACCAGCTGCGACGTGGCGGACGAAGTCACCGGCGGCTGTGGGGTCGCCAGTGATGCCGATGTGCCGGTCTTCGCAGTTGAGCAGCCACAGGCCGCCTGTGTCGTCGTGCCCGATCGGAACCAGCAGAGGCCACGGTGCCGTCTGGTCGACCGACTCATCGGACTCTCTAGGTCGCAGGCCGTGAGTCCAGGTCTGCCCCTCGCCCGTGGCCGTCCATCCAGCTGGTGGTGTGGCGGGCCCGCGCAGATGCAGGTTGACGTCGTCGTCGCGTAGTTCAATGGCTGCCAGCGATGGCATCGGCTGGTCGCTGCGGGCCCTGTCGGCGGCCATGTGGCGCAGCAGCACGTCGAGGTGTTCGATGTCGATCGTGCTGGTCTGAGCCGCGGCGGTGATGGCCTTCTCCACTGGCGCCAGGTCCGGCGATGGTGTGGCGATGACGCGGCCTGGTCGTCGCATCCGGAACTGGGTCCGGCGGCGGGTCCGCAGAACAAGCCAGAGCGATCCGGCCAGGATGACGCCCGCGCCGGCCAGGCCCGCCATCATCCAGCTGGGCGAGACTGTATCTTCATTGGTCGAGTCATCGATCTGGTGCGCGGCATCAGCTAGTTCTGTATTGCGCTCGGTTTCAGTCTGCGGCTTACTCTCTGGTGGGGTGACGGTGGAGTCTGGCTCAGGGACGCTCGGCGCAATCTGGTCGTCTCGCGGCGCATCTGCTGGCGGATCGGACTGTTCCGACGACTCCTGGTGCGTGCTGTCAGCCGGGTGAGGAATGCGCAGGTCCCAGCCCGGCTGGATCAGATCGGGATTGGTGAACGTGCGGCCGTCGTCGAAGCGGCGTCCCTTGTTGGCGTCCCAGATCGTCGGCCAGTCATTGGGGTCGTCGTATTCGTCGGCCGCGATGTAGGACAGGTTCTCCCCCGGTGCGACATGGACGGTTGTTTCGCGGTTATCGGGCTTCTTGACCGGCTCGTTGACGGGGACGGTGATGCTCCAGCCTGGAAGGATCCGTTGGTTGCTGTCGAAGACTTGGCCGGGCCCCATGGTCTTGCCTTCGTTGAGGTCCAGGATCTCGGCGAACCTTTCCCCGTCTCCTAGATGTTCTTCGGCGATCGACCACACGGTGTCTCCGCGCTTCCAGACCACTTGCTTCGTCGCGGTGGTGGTTTGCTGCGCGTTCCTCTGCGGCTTCTCCGTCTGGGGCGTCTCGTATGCGACCGGCTTGAGTTCTGTTGTTGACGCGGCAGTGGTCGGCCCTGGCGTGGGGTGGTCGGGGTGATGCAACGCTGTGGGTGTGGCGGCCAGGGCGAGAGCGATCGCGGTGACCAGTGTCCTGGCGGCGTTCTGCTGGAGTCCGAACGTGCCGCGAATCCGCGGGGTGATCGAGCCGCCGCGTGCCAGCGCGGCGACTTCGGCCACGATGCACACCATGAACTGGACCCACAGGGGCCAGAACAGGCAGGCGAGCAGACCGATCCATGCCGTGTCGGACAGTGTGGTGGCGCTGATGCCTTCGGCCGGCCACGGATTCCCGACGAATCGGATCAGCAGGTACGGCACGCCGGCGACAACGAAGGTGAGCGCGATCAGGGCAGCAGCGGCTTTGAGCCATCTCATGGGGCGTTCTCTCCTTCTCGTGCTGGGTTGTGGGATTCAGGGGGTGTCGTCGGCGTCGATCGAGCGTGCTGATGCGTGTCCGCTGATCGGTAACGAGGTGACGCCGACGGCGGACAGGATCGCGGTCTTGGTGCGGCTGTGTATTTCGACCGTGACGGTGTCGCCGTCGACGGTGACGGTGGCTGGTGGGGCGTCGATCTGGTTCAGGTACTGCTGGGCCAGGGCGATGGCTTGGGCGCGGTCGACGGTGGGGGTGCCGCCGTCTCTGAGGCTGTCGGGCTCGAGCGCGTCGGCGCCGACGCGTGCTGCCTGCTGGGCTTGGTTGGTCAGGCGACGATTGCCTGCGGCGGCATATCCGGCGTCAATGACCAGGCCCGCGAACGCCACCATCGCCACCATGAGAATCACCACCATCAAGGTGATGACACCGCGTTCATCACGCCCAGGGATGTGCTGATCGTGGTCTGGTGTTGTCATGCTGACCTCCATTTTTCGATCGGCACGCTCGCGTGGGCTTCAAAGACTCGGTGTCCTGGGAGGCCGGCGATGGCCACATCGCCGAGGGCTGCTGTGCATCGCAGGGTGACGGTGACGGCTCCGCCGGGCCGGTATTGGCTGATGTCGACGTCGATGGCCAGGTCCTGGCAGGCCAGGCCGCCGTCGTCGAGGGATCGGTGGGCCGCCGAGACTGCTGCTGCGGTCGACAGGCTGGTGTTGCGTTCCAGCGAGGCCGCTCGTGCAGCATCTGTTGCGCTGCCTTCGACCAGGTGGCGGGCGTGGGCCATCCGATCGAACCCGATCACGATGCACAACACCACGAGCAGCAGCGGAAAGATCAGCACGAACTCGATTGCGGCGTTGCCCTGTTCCTGCCTGGTCTGGTGCATCAGTGCGCCTGATCGACTGGGGGGCGGAATTGTTCTAGGGGTCCAGCTGACGTGACCGAGACGCGAGGGTGGATGCCGGGAACCAGGGAGAAGACCTGCCCGGTCACGGTGACCGATGCCTGGTCGGGTCCGCGGGTGACGGTGACGTCGCGGCTGGTCAGCATCCGTGACCCCATCGCGTCCAGGTAGCGGTAGGTCTCGGCTTCGGCGGCGCTGGTGGTGCCGTCGAACCGTTGCGCGACGTCAGCTCCTTGCTGGGCAGCCGAGGTGGCGACGGATCGGGCGTGGGCGAGCAGGGCGACTTGCACGATGGTGAGGATCACCATCATGGTGGCGGGCACAATGATGGCCACCGTGACGAGCGAGACGGCGCCCGTCTCGTCTCTCTCCCGAGGAATGGTGATCATTCGAGTGGGGTTGAGTTCGCCCTATTGATCGCCTTGGCGACCAAGATGGTCGCGACGGTGATCGCGCCGCCAGCAACGATCGCCACCAAGATCACGATGACCACAAGGTCAGACGCACCCCGCTCATCACGTCGTCGCTGGCTCGCCTGATACATGGCGGTCGAGCACCATGCTCTGATGACATCGATCTCCCACATCTGCCTTTCCTCTCTCACAGCGCCAGCATGTTGCTCACGGCCGGATATCCCAGAAACAGCAACAATCCGACGACCAGGCCGATCAGCGCGATCTCGATCGACTGGTTCGTCTTGTCCGCTGCTGCTTTCAGGTCAGCCAGGCGACGGCGGCGTTGGCTGGCTGACCGAACTGCCAGTGACTGGCGGACCTTCGCCCCGTCATCGGCAACCAGTCCGAGCGCCGCGCCCAGGTCGCGCAGTTCTGGCAAATCCACGGTGCGGCCGAGCTCGGCCAACGCGACCCACGGCGTGGTGCCGGCGTAACGGGCGCGTGAGATCGTCTCGCCGAGTTGCTCGAACGCCCATCCCTGACCGATCGCTGCAGCGGCGGGCAGTGCCTCGGGAATCCCGCGACCGCCGGCCAGTTGCATTGCCACTAGGTCCAGATAACTGGACAGGACCCTGCGCAGGTCCTCGCGTCGTGCATTGGCTTCCTGGGCCAGTCCCAGGTCTGGCAGCAGGAAGAACAGCACGCCCAGCACTGGGCCGACGAAGGTCGGGACACGCCAACCGACGCCGACCCCGACGCCGGCAGCGGTGACGATGCCGACGAATACGATCGGCAGCAGAAAGCCGAAGCCGCCCAGCAGGAACTTGGTGGTCCAATGGTCCTCCAGCGTCGTGTCGGTCAACGCCAGGTCACTGCGATGGCGGGCCACGTTGACACCGCGGCGCCGCAGCGCGGCGACCAGCTTGTGTCCCCACCTGGCGCGCAGCGAATCGTGCGCCACAGCCGTGGCGCCGACCGCGCGATCGCGCTGGGTCTCCCACCGTCCGAGGCCAGCGACCAGGTCCGTCCGGACCGGCAACGCCGCCAATCCCAGTAGGAGAAGTCCGGCACCGACCCCGGCTCCGCACAGGCTCGCCCACATCATCGTGTGCCACCGGCCGGTTCGAACGGCACATCGGCCAAGATCCTGTCAGGAACCGGGTCGGCCGTCGCACGGTTGATCCACACGAACGTGCCGACGAATACCAGCATGACCAGCACCAGGAACGCCTGACCCGCGATCGAGTCATACGGTTGCAGGAACTGCCCGGAGAATATGACCAGGCCGCCGGCGAGCACGACCGTGACACCGACCATGATCATCTGGGCCGCCCGCAGCGTCCGACGGCCGGCCTCAACCATGCGACGCATGTCGAGCTCTTCACGAGCCGATGTCGTCAACGCTGACAGCGTCGCCACCAGGCCCGGGCCGCGCAGGCGCGCGTTCAAGATCAGCGCCGCCATCACCAGATCAGCCGATGCGTCGTCGAACTCACTGGCGAAGCTGTGCAGGGCCTGCGGCAACGGCACATGGGCCCCCAGTCGCCCAGCCAGACGTTGCACCTCGGCGCTGATCGGGTCGGGCGCTGCCTGCGCGGACGCGACGATGGCTTGTTCCAGTCCGATCGCCCCGGCGATCGTGTCACGCAAGGATTCGGTCCACGTCGTCAGCGCCTCCAGCCGTTCGACCCGTAGTCGGCTGGCGCGGGCCGAACCGAACATCAACGGCCACACCCACGCCAGCACGCCGGCTGCGGCCGCGAGCACGGGCCAACCAGAGGCCATCGCTACCGCGGCCACCACCAGAACCGCCACGGCCAGACGGCCCCCGCCGGCCTTCTCTGCGATGCCGGCCCATGTGATCGGCACCCGGAGCGGTTGCTGCAACAGGCGCCACCCGTTCCAGCCCGCGATCAGCAGCACGACACCGGCCGCCACACCGACGCCGAACAGGGTGGCCAGCAACACCTGTCCGCTCATGACGTCCACCCCCATGGGTCGCCGGCCGGTTCCCAACCGGCGGCCTTCAGTTCGACCTCCCGAGCTACCGGCACATCGGTAACGCGGATGGCGTTGCCGTCGTCGTCGGGAGTGAAGACTTCGCTGGCCGAAACACCGATCTGGTCGTCATAGCCGTTGACCTCCAGGATCGACCTGATCCTGCGTCGTCCCCGGCCTCGGCGGTCACGGGCGATGAAGACCACGAAGTCGATCGCTCCGGCGATCATCTCGTGCACGACCAGCCGCGGTAGACCATCGGCCTGTTGGGCATAGGAGCTGATCCGGCTGAACGTCTCCCGGACGGTGTCGGCGTGGATCGTGGACAGGCTGCCGTCGTTGCCCTGGCTCATCGCGTTGAGCATCGGCACGATCTCATCGCCGAGTACCTCGCCCACGATGACCCGGTCCGGGTTCAGCCGCAGGGTTCGTTTGACCAGTTGGGCGACGCTGACCTCCCCCGCGCCCTCACTGTTGGGGATCCGAGACTCCATCGCCACACAGTTCGGATGACGAGCCGCGTTCTGCCGCAGCCCGAGTTCGAAGGCCTTCTCGATCGTGACGATCCGCTCACGCGGGTCGATCTCGGCGGCCATCGCCCTCAACAGGGTCGTCTTGCCACCATTGGTGCCGCCGGCGATCACCACGTTGAACCGGGCCCGGACCACCGCGCGCAGGAACGCGGCCACCTCATCGCTCATCGTGTCGTTGTCCACCAAAGCTTGCAGGTTTACGTTGTGTAGGCGGTGGCGGCGGATCGAGACCGCGGGGCGTTGGGTGACCGACATGACCGCTGCCAGACGGGACCCGTCCGGCAGCTGCAGATCCAGATGCGGGTTGGCCGAGTCGAACGGCCGCGATGACAGACCCGCATACGACGCCAGCATCTGCACCAGTTCGACCAGTTCGTCGTCGTTGGTCGCGATCGGCTCGCCGCGTTCTTGATACTCTTCACCGGCGCGGCTGATCCACACCTCGTCGGCGCCGTTGATGTCGATGTTCTCGATCAGGTCGTCGTCCAGCAGCTTCTGCAACCGGCCCGCCCCATACATGCGGGCGAAGATCGCGTCGCTGATCTCATCATCAACCGACGGATCCAGAACCTCCGCGCCACTGCCGAGTAGGTGTTCGTTGTGCAGGCGGATCACGTCAGTGATCACCGCGCGCGTGTACTGGCGCTCTGCCTCACCTGACAGCAAAGGCGTGCCGGCGGTGCGGCGGCGGTTCTGCTCGGCCTGGACCCGATCGCCTACCTGCTCGTGCAGGTTGTGCACCAGCGCCATGTCAATCATGCCGGCGCCTGCTCGGTCGTGCCGGCCAGTTGGTCGGCCAGCCCACGGGCCGACCGCAGCAGCAGGCTGCGTGACAGGCCGCGGCCGCCGCCGTCCTCGAGCCCCAGCAGGGCGGGATGATCCAGCGGCAGGTGCGCGCAAGCGGCGACCGGAATCTGGGTCGCCGCCATCAGCTCGTCGACGTCACGCCGGTCCGCCTCGCCGTGACGTGCGGCCCCGATCAGCAGTGGCCTGATCCGCGACGCCAGCACACCGACGGTCCGATGGTCGACCAGGTCAGACACCAGGGTCCGCAGATGGTGCACCGAGTCCACCGACGCACCACACACCAGCAGCAGCTGGTCGGATGCGGTCGCGACCGGCAGATGTGCCGCGGTGGCGTCCAACCGGCCCAGATCGGCGATCACATCGACGTCCGCGGCCGCCAGTAGGTCGGCGATCGCCGGCCACAAAGCGCCCAGGCCACGTCCCTGAGCAGGTGACGTGACACCTTGAACCAGCCGGACACCGCAGGCGAGTTCTTGAGCAAGCTCGGCCATCCTGCCCGACGTGTTCGATCTGGCTGTTGCGGCCAGGCCCAGCAGATTCGGAGCCGGCTCGATCGGTCCGTCTGCTGTGCTGCGGCAGCGCAGCGCCAGATCGCCACCAGACGGGTCAGCCTCCACCAGCACGACCGGGCGTGGCCATCCGGCGGCCAGCACCAAGCCGGATGAGGTGACTCCTGGTGCTCCCTTGGCCGAGGCGAGCGCGAGCATCATGGCGCCGCTCCCCCGTCAGTCTGTGACGTTTCGATCACCGCCACCCGGTTGCTTGTCGCATACGCCGCAACCCGGTTCGCCTCACGACGATCAACCAGCAACGTGACCAGCACCGTGCCGCCCTCCGTCGGCGCACCAGCAACCGCATACACCTGCGCGGACTGCGCCAGCACCGCCGGCACCTCCATAGCCTCAGGATCGTCCACACCCTTGGCGGGGACCGCCAAGACCGCCACGACATCACCGGCGTCTAGGCCCGCGGACGGCACCTGGGACGGCTCCAGCGACAGACCGACCACCGCGTGATCCGGGCCGGGCACAGCCTCGGCGGTCACCATGTCACCGGTCAGAATCTGACCGGCGACCAGATCGACAGCAGCCGTCTTGCCCGCTACGTCATCGATCGCGTCCAGCCCAATCGCCCCCGGCACACCAGCGACCGACCGACTCACCAGATCACCACGCTCGACCACCTGGCCCTTCGCGACCGGATGCCCCATCGCCAACACCGCAGTACGATCGCCGGCCTGCGACAACACGACCGCGAACCCCAGACCGCACCCCACGATCAACATGGCCGCCAACGTCACCAACCCACGACGCCGCGGCCGCTGCCGCAAACTGCGGTCCAGACTGCGACGGCTCGCCATCCCTGAACTTCCAGGCGCAAGACCTCGTGCGGGGGTTCGCCGCTGGTCGCGATCGGTCGTCGTGGCCATCAGCGATCCCCGTTCACGATCACGGACTGGCGTTCACCCACACTGATCGACGCCGTGCCCGGCAGCCCATCAACGTTGCCCAACGTGCCCTCACCAGCCAGACAGCTTCCCGAACAGGTCCAGTCGACGCGATACGTGATCGTCGCCGACACCCTGAACTTCTGGTCAGGCTCGAAGTCCGAGACCTTCGTGTACGTGTAAGAACAATCCGTCGACGCATGCGTCGGCATCTCGCCGACCTTCCAGACCCGGCCCGCCGACCGACACGTCGTCGACGACGGACCCATATCCCACACCACACGCTGCGGGACAGCAGCCACCGTCACCGTCGTCGCACCAGCCGACACCGACTTCCGCAACGTCGACCACTGGCCGGCTGGCATCCACAACCACGTCTCCAAACCCACAAACGTCCGCTCCGGCGGCGCAGGCGCCAACCGGACATCCGGCACCACCAACCGAAGTTCACCCAACGCACGACGAGCCAGAGTTGCTGGATCAGGTGGACCACCACCTGGGACGAATACGTATGTTGGGCTGCCGAAGCCGAAGGGCTGGCTACAACTGTAGAGCGATCCCTCAGCCGGTGAATGCCCATGCCACTCCTCAGCGCCTGAGGGTGGTTGGGGTGAGACGCCCTGCAGGTAGCAGTTGTGTTCACTGCTCCAGGTCCCGCGGACCGGATCGTGGCAGGGAACCCTGCGTGCGCCGAAATTACATTCGGTGGAACCGGCACCTGTCCCGCCGCTACCCCCACCGTCACCTGGATCGCCAGGGTCAACCACCGGAATGCAGATCGTCCCGCCGCCGGGACCTGTGGACGGGACGGTCCCGCCTGGGCATCCCGCCGCAACGGCCACCGATGGGATGACCGTGACCAGCAGCAGGGTGGCTAGTGAGACGATCAAGGCTCGCACGGCTGGTCCTTAGCAGATGCTTTGATCTGTGAGACTCTCCAGTCGTCATCGATCCGATTGAGGGACACCTCCCGCACCTGCGGCGTTGTGAACGCCATCTGAAGCGGTTCCCCATTCTGGGTCGCATTGATGTTGGTTGAATCGACGCACTGACGAATAGATACTGAGGTTCCGTCTTCTGCGATCTCGATTCGCGTCGGCTCCGATGCCAGTGTCGTCGCGTTGCGGTCGATCTGGATGTGCCGCTTTTCGTAGTCGAGCAGTTGTGCCCAGTAGGCCTGCCAGGGCGTCAGGTAATGCTGAAATACCTGCTTGGCGGCCGGCGTCGCTTTTCCTTCCGCCCAAATCGGTTCCGAGATGCGCTCGTACTCCTCCCACACCTTGAGCGCAGACTCATACGCCTCCACCTCGTCTTCGGTGAACCTGCTCCGCCATGCCGGGCTTGTCTCCGACGGCGTGGACGCACCTGTCTGACTGCTGGTCGGTGTCGGACGAGGCGAAGGATCGTCACTGCAGCCGCTCAGTAGGACAACGAACGCAGCACTTATCAGTGCTACGCACCGGCCAGGCCGACTTGATCGGCTACCGCCGACCATTAGCCGCGAACGGCTCATCATCTGTACACCCCCGCGAATCAGGCTGCTTGGCCATGCCTTCGCCTCCTAGCAAGGCTCAGACCCCAAGGCCACATCCCGTCTGTGTGTGGACACCGTTGACTTGTTCGTCACCTCGGAAGAACTCACGCCCAAAACTGGGTAGCCGCAACTCATGGTGGTGAGCAGCGACCACGCCAGCGCCGCCATGTTCAAGCGGGACGCCGAAAGGCTTGAAGGGATCCCCCACAGGCTTATCAACAGTCGCTCCCTCCAGCATGAAATGCCCGAAGCTTCCAGGTGTCAAGCCCTGTGTGGGTGCGGGAGGTCCCGAGAGTGGCCCTGACCAGGGGTTTCGTGGGAAGCGCTGGGTTACAGACTGTCCCTGATCGAAGCAACCCGCGCCGACGAATGGCCTTGGGTCAACGGGGCGGATGGGTTGGCAGTCGTCCAATGGGCGGTGGTGGGAGCGCGCGTCCGAGACGCTCCTGGGCTTCGTCGGCTGCAGCGCGAGCTGCTTCACGCACGAACACGGAGCGGCTGATCATGTGTCCGTTGTGGCGACGGTCGGCGATGATCGCGTCGGCCATGGCCCGTAGAAGCGATTCGTCGAGAAGGTGTCGTCGATCGAACCCTGCCCCTCGAGCGGATCCGAGAGATGTCTGCATGGAGTCTGTACGCAGGCTTGCCCTGGCTGCCGGCCCACGTTCGACGTGCTGCTCGATGGCTCGACTCAGCCAGCCGGTCCAGGAACTGGGAGCGGTCGGATCGGCGTCGAGGTCGGCTACATACGCGGAGCGGGCGCGGCCCCAGCTGCGGTTGTCCCAATGGATACCTGTCGACCGCTGGTCGTTGCTCATCGGTTCGTTCCTGTCGTCCGGTTGGTTCTGATCAGGGTGCCTAACACCCTCGCGTGATGCATTCCTGGTGCACCGCTCATGTCGTCGAGCTACACGCGAGTTGTGGCCTGTCGGCGAGGTCCGGTTCCACGGAAACGCCCTGAAATCACAGTAGTTTTCCACAGGCCAGGTGGGTCGTGGGGGTTATCCACAGTTCGCATTCTGACCCACCGCTGGCTCGTCAGAACACGGAAAAATATGTCTTAGCAGTCTTTCCTATTCAACCAAGGAGTATGGCATGAGCACATCAACCAAGTCCATGAAGCAGGGCACGGAGACCGAGCGTCTGGAAGTGGGGTCTCTGTTGCACCTGCCGCCGGAGACGCTGGTGATCCGGTCCAATGTGCGACGCACGGCGCGAAGGGACCCTGCCTTTGAGAAGAGCATCAAGGAGCGTGGGGTCCTGGAAGTCATCACGATCTACCAGGATGAGGACTTGGTCGTTGTGGTCGATCGTGGCGAACGGCGCACCCTGGCCGCTGTGAAGGCGAAGTTGCCCACGGTTCCGGTCCGGGTGGTGGAGCCGCCGACCGAGGTCGATCGCATCGTTGACCAGTTGAGCGAGAACCTGCATCGGCAGGACATGGTGAGCGATGACGTAGTGGCCGGTTTCGAGCAGTTGGCATTGGCTGAGGTCAGCCCCGCACAGATCGCCAAGCAGATGGGGGTGAAGCGTTCAGTCGTGGACGCTAGCCTCGCTGTCGCCAGCAGCGAGCAGACACGCGCCCGCCTCGCCGCCGACGAACTGACGCTGGACCAAGCCGCGATCTTTGCGGAGTTCGAGCATGACCCCGAGGCGGTCGGGGCCCTGGACCAGGCGCTGCGGTGGGGCCGATCGCTGGAACACGCTGCCCAGAGGCTGCGCGACGCGGCCGCCGACGCCGCAGCGCTGGCCGCTGAGGTCGAGCGGCTACGCGGCGAGGGCTTGCCGGTCCTCGACCCCGAAGCAGCCGACGACATGAAGGCGATGAGTCACCGGCTCGACAGTCTCGTCACCGCCGACGGTGAACCCGTTCCTGAGGACCAGTGGCCGTCCGTGGCAGGTGCGGCCGTCGTGGTGGTCGAGGAATGGGACTACCCCGAAACCGACGAGGACGCCAACGGCGAAGCGGCGGACACCGAGCCGGTCCGCGTGTATGTCCCGGTGTGGGTGACCACCGACCCCGAGCAGGCGGGTCTGGTCGATCCGTTCACCTATCGACGTTCCCAGGGAACTGATGTGGACGCGTCCCGAGCCGAGGCTGACATCGAGGCGAAGAAGGCCGAGCGTCGCACCGTGCTGGCCAACAACAAGGCGTGGCGGTCAGCCGAGCCGGTGCGTCGGGAGTGGCTGGCCGGGTTCGTCACTCGCAAGACTCCACCCAAGGGTGCCGAAGCGCTGATCGCCGAGTCCGTCCTGACCGGACACCACACCCTGTCCAAGGCGATGGATCACCGGCACCCGCGCCTGATCGCACTGCTCGGCATCGAGGCCCCATCCGGCTATTACGGATCGTCTGAGGCCGTCGAATCGTTGCTGGCCAAGCAGCACAGCCCCAAGGCGCAGGTCGCCCTGCTGCTGTGTGCGGTGATCGCAGCGTGGGAGGACACCACCGGCGTGCACACCTGGCGCAACGTCACCGACTGGGACAGCCGGATCATGACCGCACTGGTCGAGTGGGGCTACCAGCCGTCCGAGGTCGAATCGCTCCTGCTGCCGTCCGATGACGCCGACCCCGCGATTGAGGTCGAGGTCGAGGCCGACGCCAGTGACACGACCACCGACGAGAGCGCGGCCGACGACAGCACGTCGGACGCCGCATAGGAGGCATGGACCAATGCCACTCAGCATCAGCGGTCACCCCCTCCGGCGCACGGTGCGAATCGACCACCCACGACCCGACACCGCGATTGAAGGCACCTTCTGGCTTCTCGACGTCGAACAGGTTGCTCGCCTGCTGGACGCCTGGAAGAGCGCACCGGGAGGCGACAGCGACGTGCGCCGCGAATGGGCCTACTACGACTACGGCCTGTTCGTATGCGTTCTGTTGATCGACGGCGAGATCGTCATGAGTTCGTGGGAAGTCGCAACCGGATCGGACGGCACTGACCTGTACTCCACTGCCTCCATGCCGTTCGACTTCACCATCACCGAAGAACCCGACCGGCCACCGGCCGAACGATTCCGCCGCACCGACACCGACCCCACGCCCTAACCGGCACCACTGGTTGAAAGGAACACATCTGTCATGTCTCATCACATCGAAACCCACGACGGCCAAGCGGCCGCGATCTTCGCCCGCACCGACGCCTGGCACCGGCTCGGCACCACCGTCCGCGACCGTGCCTTCACCGCAGAGGAGGCGATGCGGCTCGGTCATCTGGGCGGGTGGAACGTCCGCAAGTCGCCGTTGACCACCACCGATCTGACCGACGAAGGTGTAACCACTCTGGCCGCGCCTGGCTATGCGACGATCCGCACCAGCCCGTTCACCGGTCAGCCCGAAGCGCTCGGTGTCGTCGGAGGCACCTACGAGCCGCTGCAGAACGAGGAACACGCCGAGTTCCTGAACCTGCTGGCCGACCAGTCCGGCGCGGTGTTCGACACCGCCGGGTCGTTGCGTGGCGGACGGCAGGTGTTCGTCACGATGCAGCTGCCGCACACGATGAAGGTCGGCGGTCAAGATGGCCTGGACCTGAACATCGCCGCACTGAACAGCCACGACGGATCGTCAGCGTTCCGCATCCTGATCACACCGGTCAGGTTGGTGTGCGCGAACACCCAAGCAGCGGCGCTGAACCACCACCGTTCCAGTGTGGCGATCCGGCACACCCGCAACGCCAAGGGCACCGTCCAGGCCGCGCGCGAAGCACTCGGTCTGACGTTCGACTATGTCGAGGCGTTCCAGGCCGAGGCCGAACGGCTCATCGACACCACCGTGACCGATGAGAGATTCGACCGTCTCATCACACAGGTCTTCGGCGCCCCTCCTGCTGAGAGCAGCCCACGCGCCCAGAGCAACGAGGCCGACCGGCGCAGCATGCTGTGCTGGTTGTGGAAGGACGCCGCCACCCTCGACGGCATCAGAGGCACCGCCTGGGGTGCGTATCAGGCGGTGGCCGAGTACGTCGACCACTACGCACCCGTGCGCAGCCAAGCCGACGCCGACACAGCCCGGGCGACGCGACTGCTGACCAACGACGAGCCCGCCAAAATCAAGCGTCACGCCTGGAGCGCCCTCGCACCGGCCTAGGCAGGCATCCCGAACCCCGGTGGCGCGGCCGTGACCCGACTCCGGCCCGCCACCGGCCACCACACCACAGGAGGCAAACATGACCACCAAGAAGCCCGGATCAAGCAGCCCGAACGCGACAGATGCCAACGAGCACAGCACACTCACGGCAGCCGACCAACTCAGGATCAGGCAGGCGATGAACCGTATGCCGTTCTCGGCCTCCACCCGCGTACCGATCCCCTACGACTCACCGGTCAACGGACGCAGCGAACCCGTCACCGTGACCAGCATCGTGGCATTCCTCGACGGCCTAGCTGAGGTCATCAACGAACAGACCGCCATCGCCGACAACCAGCGGCGTCGACTGAACCGTTTGGATGCCGACGTCGAAGCGTTCCGCCGCCTGATCGACACCGCACCCGCCGAGGTGCGACCGTGACTGTTCATATCGAGTGGCTGCACGCAGCCGAGACGAGCGCTACTGTCCTCTCGCCCGGTGAGCAGTGGGTCGGTGAAGGAATGCACCGCCGACCTGTGTTGACTCTGGCCGATGATGCGGTCGTCGCCATCGAAGGCACGCCCGCCCAACTGCTAGAACTCTCCGCCCGGATCGCCGACGCAGTAACACAGTCACAGCCCCGACGAACGAGACGACGACCGCTCACGCCACGACGCATCTGAACGAGCCGCAGCCTCCAGGACTCACTGACACGCTCACCACAGAGAGAGTTGGGCTCCGAGAAGTTCACGTCGGCGGACCAGTTCGGCTGCTACGAGTCCGGGGTCCAGTCGTGCCATATCGCGCAGCGCGCGGGCGCGACCACGTGAACCGCGCCTGTCATTGAGCGGACTACCCGTCAGGTCACGCCGCGCCGCCCACTCGCGGCGGTTCTCCACATAGGTCGATGCGACCACGTGACCGGGCGCGACCCGCTGGCACAGCGGGTTGTCGCAGCGGTGCCCGAGCAGTTCGACCGACAGCAGCGCGTCGAGGCCACAGGCCAGCGCGAACCCGAACCTGTGGGCCACGATCACCCGCCCATCTGCGAGCCAGAAACGCCCATGACCGCGACCCGCGACCGCGCCAGTCCACCAAGCACAATCCGACCCACCCACTCGCACGATCTTGGACGCATACCGTCCGCGCACCGACTCATCGTCCAACGCGGCCTGTAGTCCAGCGACTCCCGAAGCGTCGAGGCGTCTGCCCTTCGGCCGCTTAGGCTCAGCGAGCGACGTCATCATCTGGCACCGGATGTGCTGATGTGGCGTCGTGATGGTTGGCAGCGCGTCGTAGCCGGGTCGCCTCACCCACGCTGACCTGTCCGCCGCACCATTCGACGGCCTCGCGGATCGAGAGCCCTTCACGACCAGTGAGTTCGACCAGGGCCTGACCGGCTTGTCGTTCGGTCCGTTCGATCGTCTGGTCACGTTCAGCCAGGGCGACCAGGACCCGCACGGCGATCTGCTCGCGCCGCTTGTCACGCTCGGCCCACTTGCGCCGCCTGGCCGCTTGCGCCTCCAACGCCGCCCGCCGTGCTGCCTGTCGCGCTGACTGTGTACCCATTCGATGAACCTCCGCGATTCGATGCCCCTTCTTGGCCTTCACCACCCCAAGGCCGGAACCCAGCCACCGATGGACACCCGAACCCTGGATCGATTCGCTGCATCGTTCCCACCCGACGAACCAGACCCGACCAAGTGCCACACACCTAGTGCATTCGATGGTTGAACGCTCAACTACATGTCCATGCGGGCAGCGGAATGGGCCCTGGGTGGTGTGACGATGTCGCTGCACAAGCTGACTGCCGGGTCGGGTTATGACTATCTGACTCGGCAGGTTGCGGTGCAGGACGTGACCGAGAAGGGTCATAGTTCGCTGGCGTCGTACTACACCGAGAAGGGCGAGACGCCTGGCGTTTGGGCCGGTTCCGGGTTGGCTGGGATCGAGGGCCTGGCTGCTGCTGATGTGGTCACCGCGGAGCAGATGAAGGCGCTGTTCGGGTCCGGTCATCATCCGTTGGCCGAACAACGCCTGGCAGCGTTGCCCGAGGACGCAACGGAGGCACAGGCGCGGGATGCGGTCCGGTTGGGGGTGCCGTTCAAGGTCTACTCCCCTGATGCTCCGGACTTCGTGGTCGAGGTGGCGCGGCGGATCGAACAGGTCAATGTCGACGCGGGAAAGCATCGTGACGACCCGGTCAGCGTGGATGTGCGGGCGCGTATTCGCAGTGAGGTCGCGACCGAGTTCTTCACCACCGAGTACGACCGGGCACCGGCTGATGCCCGTGAGCTCGCAGGTGCGGTCGCCCGGTATTCGCGGCCGAAGACGACGGCGGTGGCGGGGTTCGACTTGACGTTCAGTCCGGTCAAGTCGGTATCGACGTTGTGGGCGATCGCCGACCCGGCGACGGCGGCGAAGATCGAACGGGCACATCATGCTGCGGTCAAGGACGCGCTGGAGTATTTGGAGAAGACCGCGTTGTTCACGCGGACCGGCACCAACGGGGTCAAGCAGGTCGATGTGACCGGGCTGGTTGCGGCGGCGTTCACACATCGCGACTCGCGGGCCGGGGACCCGGACCTGCATACCCATGTGGCGGTAGCCAACAAAGTACAGACGCTGGATGGGAAGTGGTTGTCGGTCGACGGGCGGATGATCTACCGGGCCAAGGTCACTACGTCGGAGACCTACAACACTGCCCTGGAACGCCACGCCGGCCAGTTGTTGGGGCTGCGGTTCGCGGTGCGCGACGATGCCGATCGCCGCAAGCGACCCATCCGTGAGGTGGTCGGTATCGACCCGCGGTTGAACCAGCGGTGGTCGACCCGCCGAGTCAGAATCAACGCTCGCCGGGCCGAGCTCGCGACCGGGTTCCAGGCCGATCATGGTCGCCCACCCACCCCGGTCGAGGCGATCAAACTGGCCCAGCAGGCCACCTTGGAGACGCGCGATCCCAAGCATGAGCCCCGCACCCTGGCCGAACAACGCACCACCTGGGGCCAGCAGGCCGTGGAGGTCCTCGGCAGCGGTCGGGCGGTCAAGCAGATGGTCACCACAGCACTACATCCCCGACTCGGCGCAGAGAAGAAGGTCACCGCCAGGTGGGTCGCGAAGAAGGCGACACTGGCCGTGGCGATCGTGGAACAGCATCGCTCGACATGGCGGACCACGCACCTGCGTAATGAGGCCCACCGCCAGGTCAGGGAGGCATCGATCAGCCCCGACCAGGTCGAGACGGTCGTCAGCCTGGTCGTTGACGCGGCCGTGGATCGGTGTGTCCGGTTGGTCACCGACCGTGACGACCTCAGCGAGCCAGATGTGTTGCGGCGCGTGGATGGGTCGAGTGGGTATCACGTCGCCGGCAGCGACCTGTTCACCAGCCAGGCGATCCTGGACGCCGAAGCCCATCTGCTGGCCGCCGGCGGACGATCCGGTGGCCGCCGCGTCCCCGGCAAGGTCGTGGAGCTGGCGTTGCTGGAGTCAGCAGCCAACGGGGTCGAACTGAACACCGGCCAGGCAGCCCTGGTGCGGGGCATGGCGACCAGCGGCCGGCGGCTGGAGCTGGCGATCGCTCCTGCCGGGAGCGGCAAGACCACCGCCATGGGCGTCCTCACCCGCGCGTGGCAGGAAGCCGGCGGCACCGTCATCGGGCTCGCCCCGTCAGCAGCAGCCGCCAGTGTGTTGGCCGAGCAAACCGGCGCACACAGCGACACCATCGACAAGCTCGTCACCGACGTGCGCGTGGGCAACAAGGCCCTGCCCGGCAAGATCGGCCGCCGCACGTTGGTGCTGATCGACGAGGCCGGCATGGCCGACACCCTCACCCTGGATGCCGCCGTCAGGTACATCCTCAAACGGGGTGCGTCGGTGCGCCTGATCGGCGACAACCAGCAACTGGCCGCCATCGGTGCCGGTGGGGTGCTGCGCGACATCGACCACACCTACGGCTCGTACCAGTTGTCCGAGCTGATGCGGTTCACAGATCCAGCCGAAGCCGCTGCAACCCTCGCGCTGCGGGAAGGACGCCCCGAGGCGCTCGGCTTCTACCTGGACCACCAACGCATCCACATCGGCGATCAGGCCACACTGATCGAGGGCCTGTTCACCGACTGGCAGAGCGACCGGGCCACAGGTGTGGACTCGATCATGCTGGCACCCACCCGTGACCAGGTCGCCGACCTTAACGCCCGAGCACGCAACGCACGCCTCGAAGCAGACACCAACCCGCCCGGGCCAGAAGTGAAGCTGGCGGATGGCAATCACGCCTCAGTCGGGGACATCGTCATCACCCGCCGCAACGAGCGCAAACTGCCGATCTCGAAGACCGACTGGGTCAAGAACAACTACCGCTGGCAAGTCCTGCAGGTGAAACGGGACCGGCTGGTGGTGCAGCACACCACCAGCGGTCTGCGGGTCACGTTGCCGGCCGACTACGTCACCGAGGACACCGAACTCGGGTACGCCTCGACCACTCACACCGCCCAAGGCCTGTCGGTCCAAGGGGTGCGTGGGCTGCTGGCCGGGAGCGAGTCACGTCAGCAGGCCTACACGATGCTGACCCGCGGCAGCGCCGCGAACAACGCCTATCTGGTGGTCGCTTCCGACGGCGATCCGCACAACCTGATCCGCCCCGAGACCATCCACCCGGCCACGGCCACCGACATCCTCGAAGCCATCTTGGCCCGGGACGAATCCGCCGTCTCGGCGACCACGCTGGCCCGCGACGCAGCCGACCCGGCCACGCTACTCGGACCCGCGACCGCACGCTTCATTGACGCCCTCTACACCGCTGCCGAAGACCACGTCGGAGCCGACCAGGTCGCCGCCATCGACCAGAACGCCGAACAACTCGTGCCTGGGATCGGTGACGAGCCAGCCTGGCCGGCGCTGCGCGCTCATCTGCTCCTGATCGAAGCGGCCGGTCACGACGCCACCGGCCAACTCGCCGACGCTGTCGCCGCACGTGAACTCGACACCGCCTGGGACAAGGCCGCGGTGCTGGACTGGCGACTCGACCCCACCGGACGCCGCGGCACCCCCGTCGGCCCCCTCCCGTGGATCCACGGCATCCCCGACCAGCTCGCCAGCAACCCGACCTGGGGCACCTACCTTGCCGCCCGAGCCGACCGGGTGCGGTCCCTGGCCAGTCACGCCCACGCCGCCGCTGCGACCACGACACCAAAGTGGGCACGCCACGGCTTCGCGCACCCCGATCCCAGACTGCTCGGCGACGTGGCCGTGTGGCGTGCCGCGGTCGGGGTCGACCCCGCCGACCACCGACCCACCGGCAGACCCCAACTGCAGAAGGCCGCCGCCGCGTACCAGCTGAAGCTCGAGCAGCGACTCGAGCACGGCCGGTCTCCTGCCCTGGCCGAATGGGGACCTCTCATCGACGCGACCCAACCACATCATGACCAGTTCACACCCATCCTGGCCGAACACCTCGCCGCGCTGTCCCGCGCCGGCATCAACGCCGCCGGTCTCCTCCACGTGGCAGCCGGTGAAGGTCCGTTGCCGGACGATCACGCCTCAGCAGCCCTGTGGTGGCGGATCAGCCGGCACGTGAACCCCACTGTCGTCACCGAAGCCACCACTGGCGACCGGCCACAGACCGTCAGCTGGACCCCAAGCCTCATCCAGGCCCTCGGAGCCGACCGGGCGCAACAGGTCCTGGTCAGTCCGCACTGGCCAGCCCTCGTGGCTCAGGTTGAGCACGCCACCGCACGTGGCTGGAACGTGGCCGCGCTACTCGATGCCGCCTGGATCACCCAGGCAGACGACGTGGACGCCGCCCAGGCACTCGCTTGGCGGATCGCCGTCCTCACCAACCCACCCGCCGAGGAACCCGACCCCTACGACGAGCCGCCAGCACCGCCGGGCAACGTTGGCAGCTCGACTCCTGCCGGCCCGACGCCGGAGTCGGACGGGGAGGTCGACCTGGATCAAGTGTCCTGGCAACGGAGACTGCTGGATCCCCTCGAGCCCACCGAGGCCGACACCAACCGACTGCTGGACTGGGCCGACGACATACGCGTCTCACCGGTCACACCCGAACGCATCCTGGCCATCAACGAGATGGCAGCCCAGTTTTACCAGCAACACCTGCCTGGATCGTGGGCGCACGAGCATCTGACCGACCGGCTCAGCCACGACCTCACCGGTGACCCGCGGTTCCGGCCCGGCTACGCCCCAGCCGGATGGACCACCCTCACCAGCCACCTCAACAGCCAGGGCGTGACCGACGAAGAACTGCTGGCCGCGGGGGTCGCCAGCAGCGCATCGACCGGGAACCTGATCGATCGATTCCGCGACCGACTCGTCCTACCCATCCTCAAAGACGGCCAGGTACTCGGATTCGTCGGCAGACGACACCCCGACCTCGAAGACGACACCAAAGCTGGGCCGAAGTACCTCAACACACCCCAGACCATCGTGTTCCACAAGAACGCACAACTTTATGGAATCGCCGACCCCCACATGGCCACCGGAGCGATCCCCGTCATCGTTGAAGGCCCCATCGACGCCATCGCCGTCACCCTGACCACCGCCGGCGCCTACCTCGGTGTCGCACCACTCGGCACATCGTTGACCACCGAACAAGCCGCCCAACTCGCCAGCCTCGGGGCTGATCCGATCGTCGCCACCGACGGCGACCTCGCCGGCCAGATCGCCGCCGAACGCGACTACTGGCTCCTCACACCCCACGGCCTCAACCCCCACCACGCCGCCCTCCCCCCAGGAGAGGACCCCGCCAGCCTCCTCACCACCGGCGGGCCGACCGCGCTGCGCGCGGCCCTCCACCAGGCAGGCCCGCTCGCCATCACGCTCAGAACCGAGCGACTCACCAACCTGCCCACAGCCGACCAGCAGATCGCCGAGGCAGCCCTCGTCCTCGCCGCACAGCCACCCGACCACTGGCAAACCGCAATCGAAGCCATCGCACGACGCACCGGCCAACCCGTTGACCAGGTCAGCGAAGCTGTCGCACGCGCCGCCCACGACTGGAACCAGGACCGCCGCCGCGCATCCACCCGCCAACTCGACACGACCCGCGAGGTCCGCGCACGGCTCCAGGCAGCATCAGGGGCACCCGTCGAACGGTGGAAGACACTCGCCACCACCCTCGACCCACGCCTCGTAGGTGAACCGGATTGGCCCGCCACCGCCGCCATGCTCCAAGACGTCCACAATGCGGGCCACGACCTCGCCCGCCTGGTCCGGCAACTCGTCAACCAAGAACCCCTCGGCGGCCAGCCCGCCCAGGAGCTGCGCTACCGACTCGTCGCCTATCTCCCGGAGCAGGACGTACCCGTCCGGGCGCCTTCTCACCAATCGCCAGAACAGGCCGTCAAGCAGTCGCCGCCGCTGTCAGCACCCACTCGCAACCGCAACGGTGCACCGCGCCGTTAGAGTCACTACTCATGGATGATGTCGACCTGCACGCATGGGTCGATGAGTCAATCCACCTCGACGTGCGCTCGGGCGGCTTCTACATCCTGGCCGCTGCGGTAGGTGAGCCCGGTCTGGCCCTAGATGACGCGCGCGAGATGTTGCAGAGCATCGTTCCGCGGCCGCGGCAACGCTTGCACTGGCACGATGAAGACGAGCGCACGCGCGCAGCGGCTGTTGATGCCATCGCCGGGCTCAACGTCGTTCATATCGTCGTCGTTCGTACCCGCGTCGACCCACGACGGCAAGAACGTGCTCGCCGCAAATGCCTGGAGCGGATGCTTTTCGAGCTCTCTGGTCACGGGGTTTCGCAAGCATGGTTCGAGTCACGCACACAGAGTCTCAATCAACGCGATCTTGAGATCTTCGCCGCGCTCCGCGGCTCTGGCATCATCACCGACAACATTCGAGCCGACTTCTCACGCCCACGAGACGAACCGCTGCTCTGGATTCCAGACGTCGTCGCTGGCGCGGTCGCAGTGGCACGCAAGGCACACGATGAGCGCTACCGGCGACCGCTTGCGGACTCCATCGACGAGATCGAGATCTAGACAGCGCTGAGGCCGGATCCCGTCATGCGGCGGGGGTTCCGGCCTCCACTTCCCAATCCCCCTCAGGGGCGGGCGATGCCTCAAGGATACTCCGCGAGGCTCTGGAAGCCAATCGGCGGGCGCCTACGCCAGCGAGCCGTCTACAGGAAGTCTGCCGGTCGCCAGCAGTTTTCCACAGGGCGAGGGTCTCTTTGGTAGTTATCCACAGTTCGGTGTCCACCCACCCACGGCTGGCGATCTTGCGGAAGTGTCCATCTTGTTCGGCTGACGCTGAGCCTCCGGTCGTGTTGACGACTGACTTGGCCGATGCCCAGACCTGTCAACGGTGAAACGACATGAGCAATCAAACCCCCACGATCCATCTGACCGTCCCTGAAGTGTGCGCCGAGTTGAACATCGCACGCTCGACTTTCTACGACTGGAGGACGGCGAGGAAGGCGCCGCGCTGCATCAAGCTGCCCAATGGCAGCATCCGGATTCGGCGTGAAGACCTCGACCAGTGGATCAAGAGTCACGAGGACGCTGCATGACACGTTCTTCTAGCGATGTGCGGTTCCGGGCCATACGCCGACGTTCGGGGGCCCGCGGTACTACTCACGTGGTGCGTTGGTCGGTTGACGGCAAGGACTACCAGCGAAGCTTCCACGTCGCCAAACTGGCCGAAAGCTACCGCTCCGACCTGATGACTGCGGCACGTGCAGGTGAGCCGTTCGACCAACCGACCGGCGTACCGGCCTCCATGATGCCGACAGCGCCACAGGTCACCTGGTTGGACCACGCCATCGCGTTCATCGGCATGAAGTGGAATGAGGCTGCCCCAAAGTATCGCAAGAGTCTCGCGGAGTCTTTGACCCACATCACCGTCAGCCTTCTCCTGGCCGGTCCAGACCAGCCCGATGAGATCGAACTGCGCCGTGCTCTGCTGCATTGGGCGTTCAATGCGGCCGCTCAGAAGAACGATCCGCCCGAGGATCTCACGGTCGCCGTCGCCTGGCTCCAGGCTCACAGCCGTCCATTCTCCGACCTGGCCGATCCCGTCGTACTGCGCGGCGCTCTTGACTCGATAGCCAAGACCCAAGATGGTCGACGAGCGTCGAATGCCACGATCACTCGGCGCCGCTCAGCGCTCCACAACTGTCTCGAATGCGCAGTGGAACTGCGACACCTTTCATCCAATCCCCTCTCGAACGTGGCTCGCAAACGGATGCCTCCACAACCTGCGATCGACCCGCGCAGAGTCGCCAGCCCCGCCCAGGCCCGCGCGTTGCTCGCCGCGGTCCGCGAGAACGACCCACAGTTCGAAGCGTTCTTCGCCACCATCTACTTCACCGCTGCCCGCCCCGGCGAGGCGCTGAACCTCGGGCGGCAGGTCTGCGACCTCCCCCGTGATGGTTGGGGTGAGCTGCTGCTGACGTCGTCATACCAACGCGCGGGCGCAGCCTGGACCGACAACGGCGACGTTGGCGAGCAACGACAACTCAAGCACCGTGCCATCGAAGACACTCGCCCGGTGCCGGCCCACCCAACATTGGTCAAGACCCTGCGCCACCACATCGCCACCTATCACCTCGGTCCCGACGGGCGACTGTTCGTGGCTCGCACCGGCAAGGCCGGGCGACCTCTCGACCCGCCATATGACAAGCCGGTATCGATGAACACGATTTACCGCGCCTGGCAGCGAGCCCGAGCGGCAGCGCTGACCGAAGAACAGTTCAACTCGCCGCTGGCACGACGCCCCAACGACCTGCGGCACGCCTGCCTGTCAACATGGCTCAACGCCGGCGTAGCTCCGGTCCAGGTCGCCGAATGGGCCGGGCACAGCGTCGCCGTCCTGTTGTCCGTCTACGCCAAGTGCATCGACGGTCATCAAGATCTGGACAAGCAGCGAATCGCCCAAGCACTCAGCGAGACCGAGTAGGCCGCTTGGAGCGACCCGCGATCTCGGGCAGATCGAAGAATGCCGGGCGAGCTCGAATTGGAACGGGCGGAGTTCCCGCCGTCGTCGGCGGTCGACAACATCGGCTTCGACGTACCGGTACGGCGCGCCAGGTCACGCCTGCGAAATACCGCTGCCGCGACGCGCTCGCGCGATGATCGTTTCCGCCAGTCATATCACGATGATCTTCATACGGACATCGCCGCAATTCACCCCGGCGCGACAGTCGCAGCGGATTGACGCATCTCGCGGACGTCTGTAGGTCAGGGCGGTACCGTCGGGCAATGGACCGTGATCCGATGAGTGACCTGACTGAGGACTCGCGCCGCGAGGTCGTTGCGGCGGTGCAATCTGCGCTGGATGTCGACCAGGCAAGCGCAGAGGACATCATTCGATCGAGCGAACCATTCTGGGACGCGATGGAGCGCACTGGTGGACTGGTCGACTCGTGGGGCGGCGGTCAGTTCTGCTTCGTCCTACCGCGTGTGCTCGCGTTCATCCGCGACGGAGCATAGGAGAAGGTCGCTCGCTGAGCGCTAGCAGGTAGGGCCACGCCTGAACTCGGTGGTACGACTGCCAACGACAATGGCGAGAGTCCCTGACGTCTCAAGACTCAGGCAGGACGCACTCCAATCGGGTGGACAACGCCGGTTGGGCGTTCGCGGAGGAGTTGGCGGAGTGGACGCGCGGGACGTACGCAAGCGGCGGGTTGGGCCTGCCGAGTCGCTCTACGGGCTGGTTTCTTCGAGGAGGGTCTTAACGCGACCGAATATGCGAGCCAGTTCTGCGCTTTGGAGGACCTCTGCGGCCGAGGCGTCGAGGTCAAACCCGCGGTCGTCGTCGGCGGCCAGTTCCTCTCGCACGTTCGCTGCGGCCTCGGCGCGGCGGAGGCCGCTCGCCATGTGTTGTGCGAGTCGGTCGGCTGAGGCCAACTGAATTCCGGCGCGCTCGATGTTCGCCCGGATACGGTCGTGGTCGACGCGCAGTCCGGACAGCAGCTTCGCCGTCCGCAGCGTGATGGTCTGGGCGAGCGTGGCCGCGTCGGGGATGACGATGCGTTCGGTCGAGGAGTGAGAGATGTCCCGGTGTTGCCACAGGGCGATGTCTTCGAGCGTGGGCGTCACGTAGCCGCGCAGCACTCGAGCGAGTCCGGTGACGTTCTCTGCGGTGATGGGGTTGTGCTTGTGGGGCATGGCGGACGACCCCTCTTGGCTGTTCAGGCGTTCTTCGTGGAGTTCGTTGACACCGTCGTGCTGGCCGAGGCGTACATCGATGGCGATGGCCTCGCAGACGGCACCGAGGAGTGCGAGGTCGGAGATCCAGGCGGCAATGCCGTCGCGGAAGACGACTTGGGTGGTGACGGGTGGAACTGCGAGGTTGAGACGGTGGGCGATGTCGGCGACAAGGTCCGGGGCGAGACCCGCACCAGTGCCGACAGGTCCGGACATGGTGATGACTGCGACCATGACGGTCGACGCCTGTAGGCGTTGACGGACTCGGTTGACAGCGTGGGCGAAGTCCGCGAACCGGTGGCCGACGACGGTGAGCGCGGCGGGCTGGCCGTGAGTGCGGCCCACGCAGAGCACGTCGCGGAACTCGAGCGCGCGCTCGGCCGCGACGACGACGAGGTCTCGAACGGCGTCGTCGATGAGTCGAGCCGCGTCCCGCATGGCTAGTGCCTGGGCCGTGTCGACGACGTCGCTGCTGGTCAGTTCTCTATGTACGTGACTGGCTACTTCGACGTCCATCGGTTTGGTCCACGCGTCGAGGAACGCGACCACGTCATGGACGACGCGGACCTCTTCGGCCTCGACCGCATCAGGTGTCGGCGCAGAGGCGGCATGTGCGGCCTCGATTGTTGCTCGGTCGATGTGGTCGGTGGCGGCACGCGCGTCCAGAACGGCAAGTTCGACCTGCCTCCACCGCTCATACCGTGCTTCGTCGGACCACAGTGTGGCCATCTCGGGGGTCGAGTAGCGCGACAGCATGGCGGCGTGGCCCTCCATCTCGTGAAACTTCAGAGGTTACTTCGGGTGCGATTTTCGCATGTCGAGACATATGCTGACTGCCGTCAATCAGTCCACGCTTGTGTGGCACCCTGACGCTATGGGGCATCGTCGGACATCGGCCGGCAAGTCCGGACGACGCCGATCGAGGCCACGGTCGTCGCATTCGGTTGCTGTCCTGCGTCGTGTTGATGGGTCGACTGATGTGACCGCGACCGAGCAGATGGCCCTGTTCGACACGCCTGTCCCGGCCCTGGTTGTCACCGTGAAGTCTGAGGCGACGGTCACCGGCAGGGCAGACAACAGTTCATCCTCCGCCCAGCTTCCACTCGCCGACCTGGGCAATGTTCTCGCTCAGGTCCTGGACTTTCACGAAGCGTTCGACCTTCCCCGCGAACCGGTGCCGACCGCGCAAGTTGGTGACGTCCTTGCCCAGTTGCGCGTACGACTTCTGCGGGAGGAGGTCGACGAGTTCGCTGACGCGACCGAACGCCGCGACGTCGTTGACATCGCGGACGCGCTGGCCGACATCGTGTACGTCGCGTACGGGTCAGCAGTCACGTACGGCATTGACCTCGACGCGGTCATCCGCGAAGTTCATCGAGCGAACATGAGCAAGCTCGACCTAAACGGTCGACCAGTCATGCGCGAGGACGGCAAGGTCATGAAATCCTCTCGGTACACGCCACCGGACATCCCGTTGGTTCTGGCCGACCAGCTGGCCCTGTTCGACCCGAACGCCAACGACGCCCTTACCACGTCGTCCGCTTCCTGAACGCTTCTCCACCTAAACCACGTTTCGCATAGCGAATCGCGGCTGCGCGTCAGTGTCCCCTAGTACGGTTCGAACATGACAACGCCCGCCGAACCTCAGGAATGGACCAACACATCGGTGCAGGCGTTCGCTGGAGAAGATGAACCTGTCGCCGTGATGAGTTCGCTGGCGTCCCGCATCCTGCTCGCCGCGGCCGATGCAGGCTCTCTGAGTGTGCCGACCGACCCTTTCCAGCTGGCCGAGCTGCTCGGCATCAACCTGCGTCCGCAATACGACATCGCGGACGCTCGCCTGCTGCCGTCCTCGCCGGGCGTTGCGGTCAGCGGTGGTGCGCCACTGGCCGAGTTCGTGCCGGCCGGGTCGTCGTTCGTAATCGAGTACAACCCGACCCGACCGCGTGGACGTCTGCGGTACAGCGTGGCGCACGAGATCGCGCACGCCCTGTTTCCCGACGCGGACGAAGACATCAGGAACCGCACGCACACCGGCGCGGTGGAGTCGGAGTCGTCGGACGACTCATGGCAGCTGGAACTTCTTTGCAATGTCGGCGCGGCCGAACTTCTGATGCCTTCGCATGCCATCGAGGGGCTGCTGAATTCGGCGACCGACATCGACTTCCTGATGGCGGAACGGGCGAGGTTCAACGTGTCGACCGAGGCGCTTCTGCGGCGGTTCGTACACGCGACCGTCCGGCCCGTCGCCTTGGCGGCGTTCAACCGTCCTGGAGACCGGCCGGCGTCGCTCGCTCGGTGCGAATATGTGCTCGGGTCCCGAGCGTGGTCGGGCGACTTGTCACGTGGCGACGAGGTGGACTTCGGCGCATTCATGACTCTTCCGACGGCGGTTGGGCAGACGACGCGCGGGCATTCCACGGACAGCGACCCGCTGGAGGTGCAGATGGTGGGGGTCCCTCCGTACCCGGGCCGCCGTCTACCTCGCCTGCTGGCGTTGCTTGAGCACGTTGACAGAGACAGGCAGGTCGAATCGGGGCTGACGTTCGTGACCGAAGACATCGCGAAGGCGCCTGAATTGGCGCCGGCCGACGCACGAGTCATCGTCTCGCACGTCGTCAACGACGAGGCGAGGGCATGGAGCCGCGCAGGGGTCGCTGGCGCGCTGCGAACAATGAGCTCGCAGGCGGAGCGCGCGTTCCACAACTGGTCCATCGCTTCTGCGGACAACCTGGTCCTGGGGAACCTGCATCTGGTGGACGTGACGGTGGGAGACCGGCAGGTCGGCGTTGCGAGCCTTGTGGCGCAGCGCGGGTTCGGACCGAGCGACACGCCACGGTTGTCGTACGTGGCGCTCGCTGAGTCGCTTCTGCGGCTCGCTGAGGTCGCAGAACGCACTGGCGCTACCGTCCATATGCCGCGCATCGGCGCTGGCCAAGCGGGCGGCAGATGGGACCTGGTCGAGGCGACGATCGACCAGGTGCTGCTCTCTCGCGGCGTCGAGGTGGTCGTGTACACGAAGCCGTCGACTGCTCGACCGGCCGTCGCGTCGACCGGGGGTGCGTCGTGAAACAACTAACGGTCGTGGCGGTCTCAGGCCAGGTCGGGTCTGGCAAGTCGACTCTTGCCGCCGGTCTGCGGGACCACTACGGCGCTAACCTCATCAGCACGAAGCAACTGTTGATGGATACCGCATCGGAGCGCGGTGACTCTCTCGAGCCCGAGCGTGCGTCGATGCAGCAGTATGGCACAAAGCTTGACGTCGAGACCGACGGTGCGTGGGTCGCGGCCGCCGTGTCGAACCACATTTCCCGAGGTTCGGCCGCTGAAGACTTCGGCGGAGACGACACTCCGACTGGCCTTTACGTCATCGACGCGGTCCGCATTCAGGAGCAGATTGATGTGCTCCACCGGGCGTTGGCGATGAGCGTCGTCCACGTCCACCTGCACTCGTCTGACGCGACGCTCGCCAAGCGGTACACCGACCGCGGGGAGAAGTCCGGCCTGAAGGAGCTGGCGTCCTATGCGGAGGTAGCGAAGGACCCGACGGAGCAGAAGGTTGCCGCGTTGAAGGATGACGCCGATGTCGCCATCGACACTGAGCGCAGCAACGAAGCAGACGTTCTCATCCGGGTCGCGGCGGCTCTGGGTCTGCTCCCCGACGCAGACGTCCGCCTGGTCGATATCCTCATCGGCGCCCAGTACGGCAGCGAAGGCAAGGGCAACCTGGCATTCTTCCTGGCGCGCGAGTACGACCTGCTCGTGCGGGTCGGCGGCCCCAACGCAGGCCACAAGGTGCCACTTCCCAGCCCGTACGTTCACCGCCAGCTGCCGTCCGGAACGCAGGCGAACGAACGTGCCCATCTCCTCATCGGCCCGGGCGCGACCATCGACCCCGAGGTTCTGTTCAAGGAGATCGCCGACTGCGGCGTGTCCGCCGACCGGTTGAGCATAGATCCGCAGGCCATGATCATCGAACAGGCTGACATCGAGGCTGAGCAGAAGCTCGTCACGACCATCGCTTCGACCGGCAAGGGCGGCGGCTCCGCGGCGAGCCGACGCATCCTGGGACGCTCTGGGGCGCTGGAGACGCCCGTACGATTGGCCCGCGACGTTGAGGAGCTCGCGCCGTTCGTTCGGCCGGCGCGTGACGTGCTCGAGGCCGCTTACCGCAACGACCACAAGGTGCTTGTCGAGGGCACCCAGGGCACGGCCTTGAGCCTCTTCCACGGCGAGTACCCGTACGTGACGAGTCGAGACACGACCACTTCGGGCACTCTGGCCGAGGCAGGAATCGGTCCTCGCCGTGTGCGTCGGGTCATCCTGGTGGCCCGCACGTACCCGATCAGGGTGAAGAACCCGGACAAGGAAGGCAACACGTCGGGGCCCATGTCGCAGGAACTGGACTACGTGGAACTGACTCGTCGTTCGAACGTGCCGATGGAGGAGATGGTCAGGACCGAGACCAGTTCGGTGAGCCAGCGCCAGCGCCGAATCGCCGAGTTCGATTGGGTCCTCCTGCGTCGTAGTGCTGAGCTGAACGGTGCCACAGACATCGCCCTCACGTTCGCCGACTACATCGACGTGAAGAACCAGGACGCGCAGCGGTATGACCAGCTCACCGGTGAGACGATCCGGTTCATCGAGGAGGTCGAGCAAGTATCGGGCGTGCCTGTCAGCCTCATCACCACTAGGTTCGATGCCCGATCGGTCATCGACCGTCGCCGCTGGTAGCCGTCCTTCTCGCTCTCGACCTCGGAGACTCACCGTGACTCCTCAACAGCTCATCGACAACTACCCCGTTCTGCACCACATGGCACAGGCCGGTTCCTGGTCTGCCATCGCCGAGATCGGGCTCCGAACGACCGAGCAGCTTGTCTACGACAGCGTCGACAGCGCCGACCTGCGCAACGAGATCCTGCTCGACCAGCGTCGCGAGGCGTATTTGCTCAACCATCCGACGGTCGGCCACATCACGGTGCGCGACCAGCAGCCCCTCAAGCTTCATAACCTGTTACCTAAGCTGTCCGGCATCTCGTTCGAAGAATTCCTGAAGAGCCTGAATGATCGTGTATTCCTATGGGCTCGACCCGAGCGTCTCGATCGGCTCCTCGGTGCTCGCTTGTACCGCGAGCACGAGCACGACGTGCTTGTTGTGGATACAGCAGCTCTCTTGCACGTTGCTGGCGACCGTGTCCGGTTGGCGGGTATGAACACCGGGGCGGCCATCTTCCCGAACACGCCAGTGCGCACGCCCAACACCTTCACGACTGTCGCGGGCTTCCCGTTCGACGAACGAGCCGCAGCAGGGAAGGGACTCGTCGACAATGTTGTCGAAGTGTGTGTGCTCGACGGGGTCGACGACGTCGTTCCCGCAGTCATTCGGGTAGAGCGGCGACGTGGCGCCAACGTCCTCAGAACCCTGTATGAAGCCTAAGAAACATTCGCAGATCCCAGTGACACTCGTCGACCGGAGGATATGGATGGTCAAGGCGCCCAGAAGCTGATGAACTCGGCCATGCAACTCGGGCCCGCAGCTAGTCCGGTTCACGCGTGCTGGTGTATGCCGAGACTTAGTTCTCCGAGCAGGTTGCAAGCGCGGTGCATCGTCAAGAAGATGGCTGCGTCACTCTGGGCGGTAAGACGTACGGTTGTTGTTCGTGAAGGACCTTCGAAGCAGGGTCAACGACAGCCGCGGCCAACGGCGGCGTAGCTCCGATTCAAGTCGCCGAATCGGGCGGACAGAGCGTAGCTGTCTAACTGTCGGTCTACGCCACGTGCATCGAAGGGCAGATCTCACCCCTGAAACATGATTGGGATCACAGATCAACGACGCGGTTCGGCCGGTTCTGCTGGCGCATTCTGTGCCCAAGCTTGCCCCCAAATAGCCCCCAGACAGTCGCGGTTCGGCCGGAATGCTGGCACCTTCCAGGCCTCAAACTTGCCCCCAAATAGCCCCCAGACACCCGAAAACACCCCGATATGGCCCGTTTCGGCCGTACAACGAACGCAGGCCCTGAACCGCACCTTCGTGCAGCTCAGGGCCTGATATTCCAGCAAATTCTTCAGTTGTGGCAGGTCAGGGATTCGAACCCCGGAAGGCAATGCCAGCTGATTTACAGTCAGCCCCCTTTGGCCGCTTGGGTAACCTGCCGCGGCTGGCAAGCCTATCGCAGGCGATTAGGGTAGGAGAAATCGCCTCACCCGAAACGCAGGAGCATCGTCACCATGGCCGACTCGTCGTTCGACATCGTCAACAAGATCGACCGTCAGGAGGTCGACAACGCCCTCAACCAGGCTGCCAAGGAGATCGCCCAGCGGTACGACTTCAAGGGCACCGGGGCGTCCATCGAGTGGAGCGGCGAGAACGGCATCGAGATCACCGCCAACGCCGATGAACGCGCCCAGGCCGTGCTCGATGTCTTCCAGAGCAAGCTGATCAAACGCGGCATCTCGCTCAAGTCGTTGGACTCCGGTGAGCCACGTCAGTCGGGCAAGGAGGTCAAGCTCTCCTCCACGGTCACCGAGGGCATCAGCCAGGAGCAGGCCAAGAAGGTCTCCAAGCTGATCCGCGACGAGGGCCCCAAGGGCGTCAAGGTCCAGATCCAGGGCGACGAACTGCGCGTCTCCAGCAAGAGCCGCGACGACCTGCAGTCCGTCATCGCGCTGGTCAAGGGCGCAGATCTCGACTTCGCCGTCCAGTTCGTCAACTATCGCTGAGCCTCAGCTGATCACGGCACAAGTCGTGGCTTGCCACGGCTCGATATCGTGACCCCACCATCCCACGCACGAACGGACCAGCCTTTGTCTGCGCCCACCACCACCCACGAGCGGACGCTCGCCACCGTCGTCGGCTCCACCATCTTCGTCAGCCGCTGGCTGCAGGCACCGCTGTATCTGGGCCTGATCCTGGCCCAGGGTGTCTACGTCGTCCTGTTCTGGAAGGAACTGGTGCACCTCGTCAGCGACTTCGGCGACATGGGCGAGGAGGACATTATGCTGCTGGTCCTCGGCCTGGTCGATGTCGTGATGATCGCGAACTTGCTGATCATGGTGATCATCGGCGGCTATGAGACGTTCGTGTCACGCATCCGCATGGACGGCCACCCCGACAAGCCCGAATGGCTCAGCCACGTCAACCCGAACGTGCTGAAGGTCAAGCTCGCGATGTCGATCATCGGCATCTCGTCGATCCACCTGCTCAAGTCGTTCATCGAGGCCGAACGCATCGACAATGACAAGCTGATGTGGCAGACGATCATTCACATGGCCTTCATCGCCTCCGCCATCGGGCTGGCCATGATCGATCGCATGATGCCTGCAGCACCCACCGACCGTCACTGATCCGCCAGTGCCTCCGCGCGTTGCCTGAGCCCCTCGGCGTGACGACGGAAGCCGTCGGCGACCCGACCGGGCCCGGCGAAACGGACGAGCGGCCCGGTGAACTCCTCGACGGTCCAGTAGTGGGTCGGTCCGCCGGGTGGCTGGGTGAGTCGCTGGTGCCGGACTCCACGCACGAGTCCAAGTTTCGCCGGAAGACCCTCGTAGACGTAGGACATCAAGGCGGTGGTGGTGCCGTCCGCATTGGTCGTCGGCGGGTCGAGTGCCGAGATTCGCTCCGGGGAGCGTGACGTCTTGCCGTCCTTCCACTCGACGTGGAGCACGATCGGGTTCCCCACCGCGGCCGGCTGCTCCGTCTCGGCGCGCACGATGAACCGATTCCACTCGCCGTACGCATCGGTGTCGGTCATGACCTGCCACACGACGTCGAGCGGAGCGTCGATGTCGATCTCGGCCGACGGGTTCACGTCAGGTGTCCCAGCGGAAGAGTTTGGCCGCGATCGCGCCGAGCACGAGAGCGAACCCGAGCAGGATGAGCATCGGCAGAACGATCGCCGACGGTCCTTGATCGCGCACCATGACGTCGAGCATGCCCTGGTTCAGGTGCTTCAACGGCAGACAGTTGCTGATGATCTGCAGCCACTTCGGAGCGCCGTCGAGGGGGAAGAAT